>PVMK01114838.1_pt1 | contig 57093 bp, 69 predicted proteins | sample 1853481 | NCBI WGS metagenome assembly PVMK01 (sample SAMN08533507, study PRJNA380276) | Marine sediment metagenome, whole genome shotgun sequencing project.
ATACTGAAAGCGGACATAACGCTGAAAGAAGCGGTGGTGAAACCGTCCGCTTGCTTGTTTTGTTATAGGGATTTTTGTCACGATAGCCATTCTCGCTGTAGTAGCCCCAATACATATTCATCTACCGGATTGCCATCACTATCAATCCAGCTTTCTCGCATAAAACCTTCGCGCTGAAACTGATTATTAGCAAGCAGTTTTAACGAGGCTATATTCCTAACGTCAACAAACGCATTTATTCGATTAAGATCTAGCGTCTTAAACCCAAACTCAATCAAAGAAGGGAGAAACTCACCGGTTAAACCCTGCCCCCAATAATCTGGTAGGATTTCATAAGAAATTTCTGCAACTCTTTTTTCGAGTTCACAGTCAAACAGAGCGCAGGTGCCTATCACTCGCTTTGATTCCTTAAGTTCAACACACCAACCAAATAGTGATTCTTCCTCCAGCCCTTCATTTGCGCCTTCAATAAACTCAGCTGCCTCTTGTTTTTCGCTCCAAGCGACACCGGTATAGCGAATGACATCAGGGTTAGAATAAATGACATATAAATCTTCTAAATCAGACTCCGTAGCAACTCGTAACTGCAATCGTTTTGTTTCAAATATGGGTAGATCCATTATTAATTCTCAGAATAGAATTAGGTTAGCTGATACCCTACGTCGACACAGGAACTGCAAATTGCTTCGATATGCCGATGATCGGTTCCACAACAACCGCCTAGAACGTTCAAATTAGGCATAGCCGTTTTGAGATCTGCAAATTGTCTACCAAGTTCATCAGGATCACCGTCATCAAGCTCTTCCGCCTCATCAAGTTCCGCATGACTCATTTTTGAGGCATTTGCCCGAACTCCCTGAATCCTACTAAGCCAGGATTCACCGGTTGATAAGATGTTGTCAAAATGAGTCGGGTGGGCGCAATTGACAATGTAGTAAACAGGTCCGTTGTCCGTCGCCAGATCAACCGCTTGAATCGCATCTTTCAAAGCTTGGCCTGTAGGTAAATTACCGTCGGTTTCGACCGTGAACCCAATACAAATCGGAATGTTGTTTGTTTGTGCGGCACGGACAATACCGATCGCCTCTTGCATGTTTGTTATGGTATACGCTCCTATCATGTCGGCGTCTGCCGCAACAAGTGAATTGACTTGTGCTTGATGATAATGCTCTGCCTCAGTTTCACTCATTATTTCACCAGGGTCATATCCATCACCACGCGGTCCAAGACATCCACTTGCCACTACGCGTGTAACGCCATCGTCAAATTCTTCCTGGACCTCGCGTAGAAGATCAACCGCCATTCGATTAAGACGATTCAGGTTTTCCTTATCAAATCCCAACCGCGTTCCCCAGTCCGCGCTGGCGCGCCATGTGGGAGTTTCCAGCACAATACCAACGCGATTGCGCTTTGCTATCGCAGCGTGTAGACAATAATACTCTTTAAGAACCTGACGGCCTTGTGCCTCATCCAGTAGCGGAAATGAGGCAAAATCAGGCAAATCTATTTCCTGGTGAAATATGAGAATTGTTTCCAGACCGCTGTCTGTCAGAAACAAATCATTAGATAGCTGAGGTAAAGCATTGCGGTATTTGGACATAGGGCACCTCATCAAAAAGTCGTTGAAAATGACTAAGTTTCAGTGTGATTGGAATGAAATTTAGTATAGTTCCTATTTATCCATAGTGTCCACTTTGCTATTTTTAATGTACTCCCTGTATGTCCGCTTTCGCTGGAAAGCAGACGTTCACGATGCTTGCTCTCACAGTAATTGAACATGGATTTTATGCACAATTTGGTTGTCTAAAAACCATGGCAAATATCCGGGGGAGGATACCCATGAATCTAACACTAAAACAATCTCGTTTTGTCGATGAATATCTCATCGATCTCAATGGTGCCCAGGCCGCGATCCGTGCTGGATACAGTACAAAATGTGCCAAAGAGCAGGCATCCAGATTGTTAACCTATGCTCACGTACAGGCTGAAATTGAAGAGAGGAACAGGGAGATTGAGATACGCTTGGAAATTTCCAGAGAAACTGTCATGGAAGGCTTTCAGGAGGCATATGAGATGGCTAAGAGTAGTAATAACCCAGGTGCTATGACCGGGGCCAATAGAGAGCTAGGCAAAATGTGCGGTTATTATGAGCCCGACAAGAAGAAAATTGAGGTCAGCCAAGCAGGAGGAATGGGGTACCTTAGGTATCTCGAATCACTATCCGATGAGGAGCTGATGGGAATGCTGGGAGAGGAAGGAATGTGTCCCAAGTAGGATCCTGTATTTTTATTCTTTGCGTGAATTTTGCGTGTTTCAGTTGTGCTCAGTACTGATTAGTTAGGCAACTTAAGCAACGGGCGTCCCAGTAAGTTACTGATTAATATGAATCAACAAATTCACTACTCGTACTCATAATCCATTGGTCGTAGGTTCAAGTCCTACCGGGCCCACCATTTAATCAAATATCGGTTCCCAATGCCGCATGCTTGGCTATAATGTCACTGATGACTAACAACAAAGATAATTGCTATGCCTGAAAAAAAATTACGGGATGATATTGGAAAACTGCGTAACGAGATAGAGAATCTGGGCGCAGACGAAGAACAATCAAAAGAAAAACTTGAGATGCTACTTCAGGACATTGAATCAGGTCTTGAAAATGAAGAGCAAAATGAAAATCAGTCAGAACTACTGGCTGGTCTTAAGGAATCTGTTAATCACTTTGAAACAGAACACCCTCGTGCCACCGCCATCATCAATGACATTATGGTGACACTGAGTAATATGGGGATCTAGGGCTTTTCTTACAGGAAGACCGTCCTAACCCCCTGCCCCGGCTAATATGAGAACCAGGATGGTACCGCCGATTATCAGACCGACTGTTGTTTGGTCCAGAAATTCAGAGTACGTTAATAATTCTTTCTTTTCACCTTCTTCAGTCTTGCTTGCCTCACCATTTTTTGCCTCAACATTTTCCTGACCACCTGCTTCGCCATTCTCTCCTTCAGTCTTGACTACTTCAGCATCTGCCTCATCAGCCATACTAACGAGTTGAGGCAAGTAATCATGTCCATGTAGCTTGAATGCAGAGATACCTTGATGACCCATCTGAAAATCCAGAGCGGCAGGTTTTTTCATCAGATCGTTAAAACCATTTGAATCGCTGTATTGTCCTGTTGTCCCGTCAATTGAGACCCTGTCAACACGAAAACCGAATTTGTGGGTGTTATCAGCCTTCTTCTCTCCACCAAAGGGAATTTGATAATAAAGCAGGGCCTGTTGTTCCTCGATTGGTTCTGCTGCAAAAACACTAGCCGTAAGAATGAACATGATAAACAGCGAAACTGAAGCAATTACTTTCATGGTATCGAACCCCCACCCGACGTTATTCCATAATGCCCGGAGGGTAATTGAGCTGCCGCGTAAAGTAAATAGCAAGATAGAGTCAGGTCTCGGTCACAGTTGCCTCCTCTGAATCTTTCACCAGGTTTTTTATCGCCTCTTCAAGGTCTTCTATAAATTCCTTGATCTGTTTTTTTAGCTCAGGAACGTGTTCCAGTAATGACTCTTCTATCTCTTCAACCTCTGCTTTAATTTCAGGGATCGCTTTTTGTATATCTTCCATTGATTGATTCAGCTCTTCTACCAGGGCTTCACTCATATTCCTGATACCATTGATAACACTGTAAACCGAACTGCCTTTGGAAACCCATTTCATGGTTGCCTGATAATCTACCTTCCATTGCTTATTTTCCCTGATTAGTACAGTTTTTATCGGTAGCGTGTAAGGTTTATCGCCAGAGATTGTCACTGTGGTATCTACCCACGCACCATCACCATCGATGACTGTCTTGCCCAAAATAATTTCATCAAGGGGCAAAATATTTTCACTCAGTTCATCACCCGTTAAACTGTCTTCTGTTGAATATTTCTCTATTGCTTTTATGTCCTTGCCTTTCACAGCTCTCCAAAAGCCTTCGGACACATCAATGGGATAGAGTCCTTCACCACAGCCTGTCATGAATAGACAGATCGATGATAAAAAGATCAGCTTTAATGTGGTTTTACTTCTGCTCATCATGATTATTATCCCGTGATTTCATCTATTCTGATTCTGTATTTTAAAAATAATTCCCTGCCTAATTCATCATTCAGGGCATATTCAGCAATACAGTGTTCAACATCACACAAAATGTAGTCTATTACATCCTATAATATACGGATTAGCTGTCCATCGAAATTGCTCGATCTCAGGATTATGTTTATTACTTGCACCAAGATGCCTATAATCGCCGCTTACTCTATGAATCCGATGGAATAATTGATGTCTGACACACTGTTTAGCAAAATCATTGAACGGGAAATACCTGCCGATATTGTTTATGAAGATGGGCAATGTCTTGCCTTTCGTGATGTGAATCCGCAGGCACCGATGCATATCCTGGTAGTTCCAAAGAAATCAATCGCCATGCTTTCTGATGCCCTTGAGGAAGATGAGGCACTGCTTGGACATTTGTTGACAACAGCAAGTAAGGTTGCAAAACAGGAAGGATTTGGTGATGCATTTCGACTGGTTGTAAACAATGGTGCAGATGTTGGACAAACAGTCTTTCATTTGCATGTCCATATTCTTGCCGGCAGATCCTTAAGCTGGCCGCCCGGTTAAGAAGAAAATCGAACCTGCTAATTAAATTATTTTTTTAAATTAAAGTAAAATAAAAATGAACTATCAAACAGATGATCTTCGGATCAATGAAATAAAAACTGTCATACCACCTGCTGTGCTGCTGGAGGAAATTCCGGTTACGGAGCAAGCCGCAAAAACAACCTATGAGACTCGACAGGCAATTCATAATATTTTATCCGGAGATGATGATCGTCTGCTTGTAATCACAGGCCCATGTTCTATCCATGATGTAAAATCAGCTGCTGAATATGCCTCAAGATTAAAACCTTTGATTGATAAATATTCTGATGATCTGTTAATCGCCATGCGCGTCTATTTTGAGAAACCAAGAACAACCGTCGGCTGGAAGGGGCTGATTAACGATCCCAAACTCGATGGAAGTTTTGAAATTAACCAGGGATTACAACTTGCCAGAAACCTTTTGTGTGACCTAAATGAATCAGGCGTTCCAGCTGCAACAGAATATCTCGATCTAATCACACCACAATATGTCACTGATTTAATCAGTTGGGGCGCTATTGGTGCGAGAACAACTGAAAGCCAGGTACACAGAGAACTTGCCTCTGGTCTTTCATGTCCCGTAGGTTTTAAAAATGGCACCGATGGTACGACGAAAGTAGCTGTTGATGCAATTGGGGCTGCAATCAGGCCACATCACTTCCTGTCTTTAAGAAAAGAAGGCAATTCAGGAATATTCTCAACCACCGGCAATCCTGATTGCCATATAATTCTTCGCGGTGGCAAGACGCCAAATTATGATACTGCCAGTATTGATAAAGTCTCTGAAGAATTAGAAAAAGCCGGGTTACCAGCCAAAATCATGATTGATTTCAGCCATGCAAATAGCAACAAACAATATGAGTTGCAAATGAAAGTCGGTGCAGATGTTGCCAATCAGATTGCCGCTGGTGATCAACGTATCTTTGGTGTCATGATTGAAAGCCATCTTGTCGCTGGCAGACAGGATATTGTCGAAGGTCAGGAGCTCACTTATGGTCAAAGTGTTACTGATGCCTGTCTCGGCTGGGATGATTCAGCAGCACTCATAGCGAAACTTGCACAGGCGGTACAAAAACGACGAGCCTAGTAGACGGCTGATTTTTTCTGACTCCGTTTAACCAATGCACCGCTTATTATAGATATCACATAGAACAATGCGGCAACGACTATAATCGTGGCACCTGCTGGTAAGTCTGGTTGGTAAGCAATACTAAGACCGCTGATCGTCATCAGCATGCATAATGCTGTTGCGGCTATCATCATCTTGAATAACGAATGATAAAATTGCGCGGCACACGCTGCTGGAAATATCAGTAAGGCAATCACTAAAATAAGTCCAACAATCTGAATCAGTAATACTACTGTCAAAGCCACCATGCACATTAGCATCGTATAGTAGATTTCAATCTTTATCCCACGAAGACTTGCAAACTCTTCATCAAAGACCGCTGCCATGAATTGTTTAAAAAACAGGAAGACAATGCTAACGATGATAATATCCAGCGCTGCCATCAGTAGCAGATCTGTTTTTGATACCAGCAGTATATTCCCGAATAGAAAGCTCATCAGGTCAACGCTATAGCCCGGGGTCCTTGAAATAAACAAAATACCTACCGCCATTCCTACAGACCAGAAAGCCGCGACAAGAATATCTTCATGCTGTTTCCAACGTAGTTTGACAAAGCTCATGAATACAGCCGCAAACAAGGCTGCGACGACTGCGCCAACCAACGGCGAACCTTCCATGAAATAAGCAATACCCATCCCTGCAAGAACGGAATGTGCAATACCCCCTGCGAGGAAACCAACTCGTTTAACAACGACATATGTGCCGATGATTCCGCAACCAATGCTGGATAATATGCAGGCAATAAAAGCATGCTGCATGAATGTGTAATTCATTAATGCAGAGAATAATTCAGTCATAAGATACTCTTGTTATTAATGTGCATGTTGAATCATCTTCACAGGTGCACCATATAATTCTTCGATGGTCTTGCCACTAATCTCACTGGTTGTATGACAAAGCAAAGTTTGATTCAGGCATGCCACTCTATCTACGTAACCTGAAATAAAACCGATATCATGAGATACAACAATGATCGTCATATGCTCATTGTATTGTTTTAGTAATGCAAAAATATCCTCTTCAGCACGAACATCGATATTTGCAGTAGGTTCGTCGAGGATCAAAATATCCGGCCTGGAGGCTAGTGCCCTGGCAATCAAGACTCGCTGCAACTGCCCTCCTGAAAGTGAATCAATGGTCTGATTACAAATATTGTCTATCTCAACCGACTTAAGTGAATTCATCGCGATATCTTTATCTTCCTGTGTATATCCCCCGTACCAGCGAGTTTCCCCAAGGCGTCCCATAAGCACAACATCAAGAACATTAATCGGAAAATCTCTCGCAAATGCAGGATACTGCGGGACATAACCAATTCGGGAGCGTCCTTTACCCGGACTTTTCCCAAACACCTTTATATTCCCCTTATCTGGTTGAAGTAGGCCAAGTATCAATTTTAGTAAGGTACTTTTACCACCAGCATTCGGACCAATCACCCCCAGAAATTCACCTTCACTAATGGCCAGAGTGATGTCACGTACGACAGGTATATTAGTGTAGGAAAAACTGACATTATCCAGAGAAATAATCATATCCATTCCTAATTTTTCCTGTTCGCAATGGCATCAGTCACATAGTAAAGATTGGCAATATAGTCTTCAGCTAATGGATCGAGTTCGATAACATCAGCAGCAATCTCTCTGGCAATGATCTCTGCTGAATTTTTATTAAACTGTTTTTGTACAAATACCCTGTTTATATCTTTTGACCTGGCAAATTCAATTAATTTTACCAGGGATTTTGCGCGAACCTCTTTGCCTTCCACTTCAATCGGTACTTGAATTAAATCGTATGCCTCGGCGTAATATCCCCAGGAAGGATGAGAAACAATAATGTAGCGATTTTTCATATGTGCCAGACTTGATTTAATGTCCTGATCGAGCCTGTCCAAATCCTCTATTAATCTGGAATAATTAATTTCAAACTCTTTTTCGTGGGCAGGATAACTGTCCATCAATGCCTTTTTCATCTGTAAGGCAATGTATTTTGCATTAACAGGACTCGTCCAGATATGCGGATCCATTGCATTTTCTTTTTTGGCATGTTCTTTTTTCGCATTTTCTTCTTTAACATGATGCTCATGAGAATTTCCTTCACTATGTCTCGTGCCTGGTTCAATACAACACTCGATTATATCCAGATCCGGATTCAATTCACTGATTGCATCAATCCATATACTTTCAAATGGAACACCAATCTTAAAATACAATTGTGAGGTATCAAGTAATACCATTTGTTTAGGGGTGGGTTCATACGTCGCAGGATTTTTTCCGTTCCCCACCATCACTGATACTTGCACATGTTCGCCAACAAGCCTCTCAGCGAAATATTTTTGCGGTAGAATACTGACAAAAATATTATTCACATCTGCTTCACTGGCATAACAGATCTGCGAAAATTGATATACAACCAACGTAAGGAAAAATATTATTCTGGACATAACATCAGATTCAGTCAGATTTATCACTGCATTGTGAGCAAGTGCCTTTTACTTCTATAATTTCCTTATCTATTTTAAAACCCATATCGGCTGCCTTATCGGCGATTAAATTCCTTATTTCAATATCATTCATTTCGGCTGCCGCACCACAAGACTGGCATATTAAAAATTGACTGGTGTGATTATGATCTGGTGCCCCACAACCTACATAGGCATTTAATGACTCAATCCTGTGGACCATTCCCTCTTCCTGCAAAAATTCCAGTGCCCGATAAACTGTGGGTGGTGCAGATCCGCTGTGCTCATCACGCAGAACGTCCAGTATGTCGTAAGCTTTCACCGGCTCATGACTGCTCCAGACCAGTTCCAGTACTCTCCGACGCAACTTGGTTAATCGTACACCGCGCAAATGGCAGGTTTCTTCCGCCGCTGACAATGCCGCATCAGAGCATTGCTGATGGACATGACCAACCTTCTTAAAGGGCGTAATTACATTAGTTTTGCGCATGCTATATCTTTGATTATCAAGTCTTTATGATTAAGTTATGTTATAATATAACATGTTTTTACCTTAACAGATGCAGTAAACTCAGACACTCTCACAAAATGACCGTAACCCCCGTGAACGAAGACAATTCAGTAGTGACCATAAAAGAAGATCTTTCTTTAGACGCTAAAGGTCTGAATTGCCCTTTACCAATTTTAAAGACCAAGGTACTGCTAAATAAGATGCAGCCAGGTGAGATACTTTACGTTGAGGCAACTGATCCGCACTCGGTAATTGACTTCGAGGCGTACTGTGCGAGGACAAATCACCAATTGTTAAATATAGAAGAAGAGAAAAATCTTTTTAAGTTTTATATCCAGCGTGCGGACAGACCAAACAAAATTTAATCCAGTTGCCTGATTTGTTGTTTAGATGGGACTATGAATATTGTCCCAGTGCCCATTCAATATGCTCCCTGACTAATTCCGATGCATGTGACCTTTTGGCTTCAAGCACACGAGTAATTTTTCGGGGAGTTACTTTATCAGTATCTTTATCCTCAACTAAATCACGCATCAAATTACCCAAGGCAACAGCAATATTTCTTAACCAGGCCTCGTAACTGATGCGCCGAATTGGAGAGCCTTCCGTTTTTCTCAGAAATTCTTCTTCCGTCCAGCCAAACAAATCTATCAGTGTCGATGAGTCCAGTCTGTTTCTAATGGAGAAATCTTTTTCTTTTGTATTAATTGAAAATTTATTCCATGGACAGACAAGCTGACAATCATCACAACCGTAGATGCGGTTGCCTATGTCTTTTCTGAATTCGTCAGGAATTGATTCGCGTAATTCAATGGTCAGGTAAGAGATACATCGTCTGGCATCAACCTTATAGGGTTCGACGATGGCCTGCGTAGGACAAATATCAATACACGCGGTACAGGAGCCACAATGATCTGTGAGAAATGGTACATCTACGGGTAATGGCAGGTCTGTATATATCTCCCCCAGGAAGAACCATGAGCCTGCCTTTGGATTAATTAAATTTGTATGTTTACCAATCCAGCCCAGGCCTGAGTTTCTGGCAATAGCTTTTTCCAGAACTGGTGCACTGTCAGTAAAGGCACGGTAACCAAACTCACCTGTGACCTTTGAGATCTTTTCTGCCAGTTTTTGCAATCGCTTACGAATGATTTTGTGATAGTCACGGCCAGTGGCATAGCGCGAGATATAAGCCTGTTGTGGATCTCTTAATATAGCATCCGGATCTTCGCCATCTTCAGGCATGTAATCCATCCTTACAGAAATAACCCTGATGGTTCCCGGAATTAATTCGGCAGGGCGAGAGCGTTTGCTTCCATGCTGCTGCATATAATGCATTTCACCATGCATGGCCTGATTCAGCCATTTCAGCAAATATTTCTCATCTTTTGCCAGATCGGTATCGCTAACCCCGACTTGTTGAAAACCGAGCTCACGCCCCCAAGCTTTAATCTGTTTAGCCAGTCTGTTGTAGTCTATGTCGCTTGAAGATTTGTCCATTACTAAATCCGATGATCACAAGGGTCACCTATGAGATGATATTAATATACAGAATACAGTGATCAAGATAACATTGGACAGGTAATATCAGGTAACATTTAAATCTATGTTTGAATATATAAACTCATGGTATCGCAGATACTTCACTGATCCGCAGGCGGCATTACTGGTCGTTTTACTGGTCCTTGCCTTTGCAATTGTATTCACTATGGGAGAAATGCTGGCACCCCTGATTGCGGCGATCATCATCGCCTATCTGCTTGAAGGCCCGGTACAAAAAACACAGAAAAAGATCACCTCAAGATCATTGTCCGTATATATCGTCTTCATCCTGTTTATGACTTTTCTTGGGTTTTTGCTAGTTGGACTATTGCCTATATTATCCAGACAATTAAGCCAGTTTTTACAGGAAGTTCCTTATATGATTGCCAATGGTCAGGAGCTTTTGCTTAAACTTCCGGAAAAATATCCAGAAATTATTTCCGAGGCTGCTGTTCGGGAAGTAATACATGCTATTAAGGGTGGTGTCAGTGACCTGGGGCAGAATGTATTGTCGATTTCGCTGGCATCCATCCCTGCCATTATCAGCGTACTGGTCTATCTGATCCTGGTGCCAGTGATGATCTTCTTCTTCCTGAAAGATAAGGAAATCATTATTTCATGGTTAACTCGCTTTTTACCAACTGAGCGACAGCTGATCACGGAAATCTGGCACGAGATGGATGGACAGATTGGTAATTATATCCGCGGTAAAGCCAACGAAATTCTCATCGTTTTTGCTGTGTCATTTGTGCTCTTTACATTAATGGACCTCAATTATGCATCCTTGCTGGCGCTGGCTGTAGGTCTGTCTGTTTTAATTCCATATATCGGTGCCGCCGTAGTGACATTACCTGTGGCACTGGTTGGGTATTTCCAATGGGGCCTTGATACTCAGTTCACCTGGTTAATGATTAGTTACATGATCCTGCAATTTCTGGATGGTAATATCCTGGTACCGGTGCTGTTTTCGGATGCTGTCAATCTTCATCCCATCGCCATCATCGTGGCGATACTGGTGTTTGGTGGTCTATGGGGATTCTTAGGTGTTTTCTTTGCGATTCCCTTGGCAACGCTGGTCAAGGCCCTGATAAATATCTGGCCAACAACGGCAGATTATTTACAGGAAACCTCTGAGAGTACTACTGCTGAGGTTTGAGTTAGACCTTATAGTTTGTCATTTCTAAACGAGACTCAAAATAACATTATCTCGTCATTCCCGCAGACGCGGGAATCCAGTCAATATTAAGCATCTTTATTCTTCTTGAGTGTTGGTTTCGCCCTGTACGGCGAGGCCTACACTCAAGAAGAATAAAGAAATCTTGTATTGACTGGATACCGGCTCAAGGCCGGTATGACGGGACAGTAATGAAAAAAATACTACAAATGCGTGCTCGCAAAATCCGCCAACCTCGATCTCTCCCCTTGCGTCAACGTGATATGTCCACTATGTTCCCAGTTCTTAATCTTATCAATGACATACGTTAAACCAGAAGTGGTTTCAGTAATATATGGCGTATCAATTTGCCCGACATTACCCAGACAGATCATCTTACTGCCGGGACCGACGCGAGTAATCAAGGTCTTCATCTGCTTGGAAGTCAGGTTCTGTGCCTCGTCAACAATGATATATCTATTCTGAAAAGTACGACCGCGCATGAAGTTGAGTGAACGCAATTTAATACGTTTGTTTAATAAAGTTTCTGTGACAGCACGACCCCATTCGTTAGTTTCTTCTGTCTCGGTTAATACCTCCAGGTTATCCAGCAACGCACCCATCCACGGTGCCATTTTTTCTTCCTCTGTGCCCGGCAGGAAACCAATGTCTTCACCCACAGGAATGGTGACACGAGTAATGATTATTTCACGAAAGAGTTTTAGTTCCATGACCTGTTCAAGTCCTGCGGCAAGAGCCAGTAGTGTCTTGCCTGTACCAGCCACGCCTAACAGAGTAACCAGATCAACTTCCGGGTACATCATCATGTTCAGCGCAAAGTTCTGTTCCCGATTGCGCGCGTGAATGCCCCACACAGAATTGTGCCCTTCACGATAATTCACTGCCAGAGAGAGGGTAGTCTTGTCTTTTTCCACATGGGTGACCATGGCTTCGAAGTCGTCACCAGTTTCGCTATATAAACATTGATAGGGATAACAATCTTCCTCAAGCGGTGTGCCATTGATTTTGTAATAGGTGTGTTTCCCGTCTTGCCATGAGTCCAGATTCTGCGAATGACATTCCCAGAAATCATCAGACAATTTGTTGACTCCGGTGTATAGCAGGTCGACATCATCCAGTACCTTGTCGTTGTAATAGTCTTCGGTATGAACACCGACAACATGCGCCTTGATACGTAGATTAATGTCCTTGGAAACCAGAGTAACTATCTTGTCAGGATATTTTTCCTGCAGGGCAAGGGCAGTTCCCAGTATTGTATTATCCGCGTTATTACCGGGAAGATTCGCAGGTAAGCGTGTTTCCAATGTGCTTGTTTGTAAAAATAATTTGCCATGTGGGTTTGCATTACCATTATTAAATGATAATGAAGACAGGGGCAGACCCTTTTCTATGGCATCTGTATCAGCTTCAGTAATAAGTTCATCAAGGAAGCGACTGACCTGCCTGACATTACGCGCAACTTCTGACATGCCTTTTTTTGCGGCATCGAGTTCTTCCAGAACCATCATGGGGATAAACAGGTCATGTTCCTGAAACCGGAATATTGAGCCTGGATCATGCATCAGGACATTTGTGTCTAGTACGAACAGACGGTCACGTGTTTCTTCGGTCATAAATTTTTTATTCTAGTTGTTCCTTACTTATTTGCTCTTTTTTATTTCTTCAAGGACCTCTTCGACATGTCCTTTTACTTTTAGCTTACGCCATTCATGTATCAGAATGCCATCTTCATCTATCAGGAATGTGCTACGTTCTATGCCCATATGTTTTTTGCCGTACATATTTTTTTCCTTGATAACATCAAATTGTTTACATAGTTTTTCATCAGGATCCGAGATAAGTTCAAATGTGAATGCCTGTTTGTTTTTAAAGTTCTCGTGTGATTTCAAACTGTCACGAGAGACACCAAGTATGACGGTATTTCTTGCACTGAATTTTCGTTTATTATCGCGAAAATCATGGCCTTCCAGAGTACAACCGGGAGTGCTGTCTTTTGGATAAAAATATAAAACAATTTTTTTACCCTTGAAATCGGATAATTGTAGCGTTTGATCGCCGGTCGCGGATAATTTTATATCTGTAACTTTTTTACCAATCTTTACCAGTGCCATAATAATGCTGAGCCATTTTTTGTTTGTTATAAATTATTATTGTTGAGATTATTTTACCGGTTCCATTATCGCATCAAGATTCAACCGATCACAGAAATCATTAAAATCATTGCGAATTGCCGAGATTGAAATATTAACAGGAATATTAATCGTGGCATTCAGTGAAAACATCGGTGTGCCACTGTGTGTTGCCTGATAGGTATTTGTGAACATGTCCTGGATACTAATATCATTATTTACCAGAAATTCTATGATGTCATGTACAACACCGATACGATCCATGGATACGATTTCGATAGCATAGGGGAGACCTTGAGCGGGTTTGTCTGGAGGACTGGTTCTGCGGAACTGGAATTCCACATTAAGTTTCTTTTTCAATGATGGCAGCATGTGCTCCAGTTTGGCCACAGCACTCCAGCTACCACTGAGCATCATGGACAGGGAAAGCTCTTTCCCCAGGGCAATGACACGACTGTCGATTATATTACAGCCACATTCCTTAATCGCTTTTGAGCATTTTTCGATAATTTGAGGGTGATTTTCCCCCAGTGCGGTAAGTACGATGTAATTCAGCATTTATCCAATGTTTTTTAATGGCAATTCAGGGTTAACGGCAATTGCTTTTAATGGATTACAGGCTCATTGTCCGGCTTTGTCACCGGGTCTGCAAGGCATATATGAGGCAGTTTTCAGAAAAATTCCCGGGAAAGGAATATTTGAATATTTGTCGGATTTATTGTCGATTTATTGTGACCGCCTAGCTGTAGTATACTGTGCCGCTTTTCCGTCTGATGCATATCCAGGCGTTCTGGATTTATGCACAGACAAGGATGGAAGAACCGGTATTTTAGCGATATTTTTAGCAGAGAGATAAAGGGTTTAAATATGTTTCAAGGCAGTATGGTTGCTGTAGCCACCCCCATGCAGAAAGGCAATGCCCCGGAGACACCACTGGACAAAGAAAGTCTGGCTGGTCTGGTTGAGTTCCATATTGAGAATAAAACGGATGCGATTGTGGCTGTGGGTACCACAGGCGAATCCGCGACCTTGAATAATGAGGAACACTGTGAGGTGATTCGTCAGGTGGTGGAGTTTGTTAACGGCAGGGTTCCTGTAATTGCCGGCACCGGGGCAAATTCAACAACTGAGGCAATTCATCTGACACAATGTGCAAGAGATGCTGGGGCCGATGCATGTTTGCTGGTAACACCTTATTACAATAAGCCAACACAGGAAGGTCTGTACCTGCATTATAAGGCTGTGGCAGAGGCAGTGAATATCCCACAGATTCTATATAATGTGCCGAGCCGTACGGCCTGTGACATGTTGCCTGAGACTATTGGTAGACTATCGGAAGTGGACAACATTATCGGTGTCAAGGAAGCCACGGCGGACCTAGGTCGTATCGAGACCATCAGAACATTATGTGGTGACGACTTCATGTTGGTCAGTGGTGATGATGCAACAACAAAAGAATTTTTATTGCGGGGTGGTGATGGAGTGATTTCAGTGACGGCAAATGTCGCCCCCAGGGCAATGCATGAGCTATGTGAATTTGCAAGGATAGGGGATCGTCAAGCTGCGACAAAAATCGACGATACATTGACTGGCTTACACGAACATTTATTCATCGAATCTAACCCGATTCCTGCCAAGTGGGCGTTACACAAGATGGGATTGATCCAGGCAGGTATCAGGCTTCCACTAACCTGGATGACAGAGAGCTCGGAAGAAATCCTTACCAGAGCCATGAAACAGGCCCATGTAATTTAAACCATGATTATTCAGAACCAGAGTAATTTAAATCAGAACAATTTAAATAAAGATAATCCAAAATTTTATATTATGTTATCAAAAAAAATATTCCTGTTATTCCTTACCTTAACTTTGCTCACCGGCTGTGGGGCACTCCCCAGCCTCGGTGAAGTACTGCCAGACAATAGAACCAAATATCAAAGGAGCCAATCGCTTCCAGATCTGGAGGTGCCACCTGACTTAACCACTGAGGCGCTGAATGATCCTTTGGTGATTCCAGATGAAGAAGATGCCAATACCTTGTCTGAATTCCAGCGGCGCAAACAAATGCGCCTGGGTGGACAAATGTCTGATGCAGAAATGGCGATGTTGAATAATACTGATGAAAAGTGGCTGTCAGTACAGGGAACAACATTCTCAATCTGGCCAGAGCTACGCGAATTCTGGTTAACCAGAGGCTTCGAAATGGATCTTGATGATGCTGAACTTGGTGTATTGGAAACACAATTCAGGGAAATCGAAGTCGATGGTGTGGTGGCAAACAGAGAAAAATTCAAGATATTTTCGGAAGAAGGTGGAACACCTGGAAACCTGATATTGTTCCTTTCAAGTGAAAGACAGGAACTAATCATCCTCAGTGATGGTAATTCTGAATGGATAGGCCAGGAAAGCAATCCGGAAGATGTCACTTTTCTGATCAGTGAACTGAACGTGCATTTTTATGGTCAGTCTACGGCAGCAAGTTCATCGTCTTCTGGTTCAGGACAAGCAGTTATCCCGGTGGCTCCAGTGATCAAGGCCGAAATATCAAGTGCGGGTGAAGGTAAAGAATATCTGACTATCGCTGATGAATTTTCCAAGGCATGGCGCAATATTGAAAATGCGATCAGTGAGTCTGGTATGTATATCGAGGATAAGGACATAGAAAATGGGATGTACTTTGTTATCTACTATGCTGCCCCGGATGAAGAAAAGAAGAGTCTATTGTCGAAACTTAAATTCTGGGGGGACGACGATGAAGATGGCAAGGTATTCCACATCAGTCTGACAGGTGTCGGGGACAAGACTGAAGTCGTTGTTCTGGATGAAGAAGACCAATGGTTAGAAAGCCTGGATGCCAGTCGTATACTGAGTTTGCTGCAGAGTCAGTACAATAGATTATCGAGATAGTATCGATTACTAGGGTATAAAAATAAATCGCCGTCGTTTATTTCTTTTTAACATGGCGCATCAGGCGTCTGCGTTTCTCGATTTGTCTGTTTGTGAGGATGTTCTTCCTGTCCTTATAGGGATTGTCCCCTTGTTTAAAATCAATCAGAACAGGTGTGCCTACCAGCTTTAACTGTTTTCTCATTTGCTTGGACAAATAGCGTTTGTAAGATTCCGGGACACGATCAGTTTGATTCCCGTGCACAATAATTCGTATGGGATCATGACCGCCTATATGAGCATAGCGTAGTTTAATACGTCTGCCATGGACCACGGGTGGTGAATGGGCCTGGGTTGCCTGTTGCAAGATTGCTGTTACTTTGGAAGCTGCCGGTTCAATTGAGATTGATTTTGAAATCTTGTTGATTGATACGAATAGCTTGCCAACGCCACTGCCATGCAACGCAGAAATAAAATGGATGCAGGCATAATCAATAAATCCCAGTTTACGATCCAGTTGCGCCTTGATTCTGTTTTTATGTGATAACTCCAGTCCATCCCATTTGTTAACAGCAATAATTAATGCCTTGCCACTATCAACAATCAGCCCAAGCAAGCTGGCATCCTGTTCTGTGATAGCCTCATGTGCATCGAGCACAAGAACAACAATTTGTGTGTTATCAATTGCCTGAAGTGCTTTCACGACGCTGAATTTTTCAATGGTATCGTTAATCTTCGAACGTCTGCGTATGCCTGCTGTATCAATCAGGGTGTAAGGCGTTCCATCACGTTCAAAAGGAATGGCAATGCTATCTCGGGTAGTCCCGGGTTGATTAAAGGTGAGCATGCGTTCCTCACCAAGAATTCTGTTAATCAGTGTAGATTTTCCAACATTAGGGCGACCAAGCACCGTGATACGTAATCCGTGCTCAGTTTGATCTTCATCTTCCACCTCAACAGGCAATTGCTTGAAAACTTCATCCATGAGTTTATGAATACCTGCACCTCTTTTGGCCGAAATCGCAAAGGGATCACCAAAACCAATACGGTAAAAATCAGACAAAACAATATCTGCGTCCAGTCCCTCGGTTTTGTTAGCGGTTAGAAAGATACGCTCACACATTGGCCGTAGCACCTCGGCCAAATGTTCATCTTCTGATGTCAGGCCGTCGCGTCCATCAACCAGCCATATCAATACATCTGCTTCTTCTATTGCGCGTAAAGATTGATCGGAGATCAGGTTGGAAATATTCTCTGAATCTTTATCGTTTCGACCTAAACCACCAGTGTCTACCAGAATGAATTCACGCCCCTGATAATTGCCAAATCCATACTGACGATCACGCGTAACCCCCGGCCGATCTGCAACAAGTGCATTGCGACTTTGTGTGAGAAAATTAAATAAGGTGGATTTGCCGACGTTGGGGCGGCCAACGATGGCAATGACGGACTTCATATCTGTTTTCCTGCTTATTGAGAAATATAAGCACTCAGTGTGCCATCACTGCTGTATGCGTAGACAATGTCTTCAAAAGCAACAGGGGGTGCCAGAATTGGATCCTTTGAAACCCGTGTGCGGGCAACAAAGTGACCATTGCTCTTGTCCATCCAGTGTAAATAACCTTCCAGATCGCCAACAACGACAAGGTCGCCAATAGTGGCGGGGGCTGTTACGCGTCTGGCGAACAAATTTTCCTGTTTCCATACAGAATTACCAGTTGATCGTTCCAGTGCCCATACATAGCTTTGGTCATCCGTAATATAGATATTCTCCTCGTCAGCGGTGAGTCCCGCGTAGGAAGAAATATCACGTGTCCAGGTGATCCGGCCATCTTCCAGGGCCACCGAGGCCAGACGTCCCTGAAATGTTGCAACGTAGATGTCATTGCCAACAATCACAGGATCCGAATCAATATCAACCATTCTTTCCAGTTGAGAACGACCAGATGCCAGTGACACGCTTGTCTCCCAGATTAACTTTCCAGTGTGCAATTCAATCGCAGAAATACGACCGCCATCAAAACCGGCAATGACTATATCACCCGTTATAACCGGATTACTGGTACCGCGTAATGTTAATGCAGGTACAGTACGATCATAGATCCACAGACGTCTTCCATCATTTGCATCGAGCCCAAATATTTTACCATCGATTGTGCGTGCTACAACAACACCGTAGTCCTCCTGTGGTGCGGCCAGAACTTCACTGGAGACTTTGGTCTGCCACAGGAATTCTCCGCTTTCGCTTGCATATGCCAGTACGTCACCATTATCTGAACCAATCATGGTGAGTGTTTCGCTGGAGCCAGGCCCACCGGTAATATTCATATCCGCATCATTTTTCCAAAGTGTGTTGCCGCTGGTCCCATCAATGGCTAGCAGATTTCCACGAACATCTGCAACAAAGACTTTACCTTGAATATGAGAAGGGGTGAGCTTGAGGTATTGTTTGGTCGAGCCCTTGCCTGTATCTTTTGACCAGAGCTGTATAATTTCTACAAGCGTCTGAAATTCAACTAAAGGAGTAGCCGGTATCGTGTTGTCTTCGCCGCCGCCTGTTATCTCCTTAATAGCACTGCATCCCGATAATAAAACCAGTGCCAGGACAAATAGTAAATAACGACTGCTTGATAGCATTAGAGCTGGTTCGCTCCGAGGTCATCCAGTTTCATTTGCACAACAGATTGATTGCCACGGATGCTATTTTGTGTTGCCAATGCTTGTGTATAGGCATCTTGGGCAGCTTTTGAATCACCTTGCTGTAACAAAATATCGCCACGCAGCTCATGATAACTTGACGCAAATTTTCCCGGATCAGCCTTTTCAAGCAAAGACAAGGCAGCGTCTTTATCACCTTCAGTTAGCAATAAACGCGAAAGTCGTAGCCTGGCAATATGCCTGAATTCTTCGTTATTTGTGTTATCAAGAACCCTTTGAAGATGGAGTTTTGCAGAGTGAATGTCATCCTTCTCCACTGCTTCGCGTGCCTGCAGCAGTGATGAGAAAGTCGAATATGGTGTTGATTTATAGTCCTGGTGTAACTGGTCTGCGATTGCATCTATTTCGGTGCTTTTTCCATTATTTTCGCGGATATCTGCAGCCATCTGCTCATAAAGATCGGAGGCATTCTCCCCTTGTACCACAAGGTGATCTTGCCAGCCGCGCCACCCGAATATTGCAACCAGGCCCAGGGCGATACCACCAACGATTGATTTGCCGTTCTCATCCCACCACTTTTTCAGGTGTTCAACTTGTTCTTCGTCTGTTCTATAACCTTCCAAAATCCTCTCCTCCAAAATTTATTCCCCGGCATTCTGGTGAATATCGGGGAATAATAAACTTAGCTGCCGGATGATAATGATGCTTGAGACATCGTGCAATGGTCTCTGCAAAACACTTCAGGCAGCTATTGAATGTTTTTTGCCAGTTTTTCGCCAATATTGTCCCAGGAAACCGTTTCCTGCCCGGATTTGTCTCTTAATGACTTGAAGCCCACGGTCTGATTTTTCACCTCATCACTACCCATGATCAGGGCAAATAGTGCACCGGATTTGTCGGCACGTTTGAACTGATTCTTGAAACTCCCACCACCGCAATGGGTCATGAGCCTGAGTTGTGGCAACTGATTATGCAAGCTCTCCGCCAGTTTCATACCGGCAGCAGTGACTCCATCTTCAGTGGATAAGATAAAATAGGCATGCAGTGACTGTGCTTCAATATCACAGCCATTAGTTTCAATCAGCGCCATCAGGCGTTCCATCCCCAGCGCAAAGCCGAAGGCAGGGACATGTTTACCACCGAAATGTTCGATCAGGCCATTGTAGCGGCCACCTGCGCAAACAGTGCCCTGTGCACCTAGCTGATCAGTGACCCACTCAAAGACGGTTTGTCCATAATAATCCAGACCACGTACAAGCCGTGGATTGATTTCATAGGAGATCCCTGTCTCATCTAATATATTTTTTAGTTGTTCAAAATGTACTGCAGATTCCTGGTCCAGATGATCCTTCATCAACGGGGCTGCCTTGATCAATTCCTGCATGTCCGGATTTTTACTATCAAGAATACGTAACGGGTTTAAGTGCAGCCTGCGTTGGCTGTCTTCATCCAGTTGTTTTTCGTGTTGTGAAAAATAGTTTATCAGTATCTCACGATACCCGGCCCTTGCCTGAGTACTCCCCAGAGAATTCAATTCCAGGCGAATATCTTTCAGCCCAAGTACCCGCCACAGGCGTGCGCTTAATATGATCAGTTCAGCATCTATGTCCGGGCCATCAAAACCAAAGGCCTCGACACCAATCTGGTGAAATTGTCTTTGCCTGCCTTTTTGTGGCCTTTCATGTCTGAACATGGGGCCCATATACCAGAGTTTTTGTGTCTGATTATGGAACAAGCCATGTTCAATTCCTGCCCTGACACAGCCTGCTGTGCCTTCTGGTCGCAGGGTCAGACTATCGCCATTACGATCTTCAAAGCTGTACATCTCCTTGGCAACAATATCGGTCTGCTCGCCTATGGAACGGGCAAATAGCTCGGTTTTCTCGAGCGCGGGCATACGTATCTCCTGATAACCATAATTATTCAGGATTTCTGTAATTTTCCTTTCTACAAATTGCCAGCGACCAGTCTCATGTGGCAGGATATCTGACATGCCGCGGATGGCCTGTAATTTCTCAGACAAGGCTTTCTCCCGGAGAACGTATCATTTTGAATTTTATGTGGGTCATAATGTTAGTGCGCCTTAATTCAGTGCGCCAGTATACCAGCGTGTCAATAAATATGAGTCATTATGTAGTAGTTATAAGGGCCTTCTGCAGATAAAGAAATTCGGAAAAACTCTCTGGACTGGTGGATGTAGCTTATGACGCTTTATTGAACACGCCAATAAGAATAATCTGGGCAGTTACTCTAGTAGAAAACGGGCAACACCTGCTTTGGTATATTCGCCTGTATCGAAAGTTTTACCATTGAAGGTGACAAAAACAGCCCTGGCATTACCAAGCTTGACTGATAATGGCGCTGTGCCAGTGATACTGATGATCTCACCGGGTTTGGCCAGATCACGGTAGAGTCTTTCACCTGAAGCGTCAAATACCTCAACCCAGGACTCAGCGCTTAATTTCAGTTTTAAGATACCTGAATTTGCCGGAGTATCCGGGTTTGCCGGGGTAGTCGAATCGGATTCGTCTAGATCAACAATTTTCATGTTTATCAGCTTATCCTGCCCTAATTCATCCAGGTCGGACACCTCGAGTATTTCTGCATGATTGACAACATCATAAGTGTAGGTAAAGCCCCCTGGATACTTACCCCCTTGACTGGTTTTTTGATTAATTGAAAAGAAACCAGGATTAACAATGTTTTGGCCCTGCCACCAGGCAATCAACAAAAAAACCAATGTAAAAGTAACCAGATAAGTCATCGCCTTGACAGGTCTATCCCTGCTGCTTGCCTGAACCGCAGGTTTCACATCGGGGAGAATCTCCGGAGGTGCTTCGGCTACACCTTCGTAAAGATAAATGAGGCTATCCGCATTTAGATTTATGGCACGTGCATAATTTCTTATATATCCCCTGACATAGGTTGGTGCAGGTAATTTATCGAAGTCATTGACATCCAGCGCCACAATATATTCTTCCTTTAAATTAAGCCTGGTAGCAATGTCCTTTTGAGATAGCGATAACTTTTCTCTGGCCCTGGTGAGTAATTCCCCAAGGTCGGTACTGTTATTTAATTGATCTTCTGCCATCATTTATATCTTCTGCAAGGCCTGTCGTGCAAAATCATTTTTCTAACAAGCTGGTTTCTTTGCTCTGTGGAAATTTATTCTTCAGTAACAATTCGTAACTGGCCAGTAAGTTTTTATCGCCCAGTTCTCTTTCAATAGTGATACCGAGCCAAAGAGTCTTTGCTGTATGTGGACCGATTTCAAGGTAACGTTGTAGATATGCCCTTGCCGATAGATAACTGGCGTTAGTATATGAGATTTGTGCCATTTGTAGCAAAGCAACGGCAACCCTGGGGTTTTTTTCCAGTGCCCTTCTGAAATATCTTTCCGCAGTATCCAGATTACCCTGAGCCATAGCGCAGGTGCCTGCATTCGAAAGTGCGATCTCCGGTGTCAAATATAGTGGATTTTGTGCAGCTTTCAGAAAAGTTGCTTCTGCTTCATCGTAGCGACCTTCCTTACAAAGGAATTGACCGTAGTTATTCAGAGTGGAAGCATCCGAGCTATTTAAGCGCAGGGCATGCTGGTAATTATCTTCTGCCCTCACTTTATCGCCAATCCGCTGGTATAAAACTCCCAGGGTATTGTATATAGGCGGATAATTTTCATCTGCCTCGCGGGCCTTTTCCAGTTTAGACAATGCCTTTTCGTATTCACCCAGGCGTAAATACTCGACGCCAAGATTCAGATTGACCGCTGCAATGTCATTGGTCCCGGAAGATGGTCTGATAGCTCCTGTTCCTGAACCGTCTGTCGTTTGATTACAGGCAATTAAGCCTAAACAAAGAAGAATATTGATACTGATGAGAACAATTTTTCTCATGCCTGATTATCCATTTGCTGGTGCTGATGTTTCTTCGCACGCGCCTCGACTTTGCCAACCAATTGACCGCAGGCCGCGTCGATATCTTCGCCTCTGGTTTTGCGCGTGATGGTGAAAATGCCACCTTTTATTAAAATGTCCCTGAATCTATCGATTGCACCCGTACTGGAACATTTGTAGTCAGTTCCGGGAAAGGGATTGAACGGGATCAGATTAATCTTTGCAGGGATTCCATTCATTAGCTTAACAAGCATACGAGCCTCGGCTTCACTATCATTAATACCGTCCAGCATAACATATTCGAAAGTGATGGTGTCTACAGCGCGGATTTTTGCATATCTTTTACATGCTTCCATTAACTCTGCAATGGGATAGCTTTTGTTAATTGGTACCAGCTTATTACGCAGTTCATCATTTGTTGCATGTAATGAGATGGCCAGACTGACATCACTTGTTTCTGCCAGTTTATCAATTGCCGGTACCAGACCCGATGTGCTCAAGGTGACCCGTCTGCGTGAAAGTCCATAGGCATGATCCTCCATCATCAGGTTCATAGCACTGACGACATTGTCAAAATTTAGCATTGGTTCGCCCATACCCATCATGACGATATTGCTGATAGTCCGGTTTTTATCTTTGTAGTCTCCCAGTGCCTGACTGGCAATCCATAATTGGCCGATGATTTCCCCGGTAGACAGGTTGCGGTTAAATCCCTGTTTGCCGGTAGAACAGAAGCTGCAGTCCAGTGCGCAACCAACCTGAGAAGAGACGCACAAAGTGCCTCGGCCTTTTTCTGGAATAAATACGGTTTCTATACTGTTATTAGTATCAAGCTGGATTAGCCACTTGCGTGTGCCATCTTCTGATATTTGTTCAGAGATTATTTTTGGTAGCTCGATCCGGGCGATGTTTGATAATTTTTCGCGAAGAGCCTTACTTAAGGTTGTCATCTCCGAGAAATCGATGATGCCATGTTGATATATCCACTTGAGCACCTGGGCAGCACGAAAAGGTTTTTCACCTATATCGGCAAAATAGGCCTCCATGGATTGTCGATCCAGATCAAGCAGATTAGTTTGCTTGTCCATATTACAGGTTACCGGGTGCGTTCGCAGATTTCCTCTGGCTTGAAGAAAAACTTAATTTCTTCCGCCGCTGTTTCAGGCGCGTCAGATCCATGTACTGCATTTTCGTTGGCCCTGCCATCTCTTGCCAGGTCGTAACGGATTGAACCAGGGGCAGCAAATTCCGGCATGGTCGCACCCATCAAGGTACGATATTTTGCAATCGCATCTTCACCTTCGAGCACAGCGATCATCACCGGGCCAGAGCTCATGAATTCAACCAGCATGGTATAGAAAGGTCGCTCTTTATGAATAGCATAAAATTCTTCAGCCTGTTGTTTGGTTAAATGCGCCATTTTGGCAGCAATGATAGTCAGGCCATTTGCCTCAAATCGTGAATAAATTTCCCCAATATAATTATTCGCTACGGCATCAGGTTTGATAATTGATAGCGTACGTTCAACTGCCATTTGCTTAACTTACTCCAAAAAGGCTATTTAAAGGTGAAATCAGGCTTAGCTGACTAATTAAACGCGCGATTATACGTGCTTGGAATCAAGCGTAAAGGCCTTATGCAGCCTGATGTGACAAAAATCTAATTAAGCAGTGTTTTTTGTCTTAATCCCAACGGTTGTCGCGTGTCTGGACGATACCATCGGTGATTTGAACAGGAAAAACCGGCACATCTTCATAGGCTGGAGGCGTCAGGGCCTTGCCTGTTTTAATGCAGAAGCGAGCACCATGACGTGGACAGATAATTTGCTCGCCATCAAGTAATTTATCTGTCTCCAGCCCACAACCCAGCATCGGGGAATTATCATGGCTGCAATTATCTTCGATAGCAAAATATTCACCGTCGAGATTAAAAACAGCAATTTGCACATCCCCCAGGTCAACCAGTCTGGCCTGGCCCGGGCCGAAGAGTTCTGTGGGTTCGATATTAATCCAGTCTGACATACTAAAAATTCTCTAGTAAGAGTTGAGGGTGTTAATAAAGACCAGTTTGCAATCTGGCGGCTTCTGACATCATGGTCTGGTTCCATGGCGGATCAAAAGTTAGCTCGACATTGACCTGGGTGACATTAGGCAGGCTGTATATTTTGCTGCGAACATCTTCAGCCAGAAATTCACCCATACCACAACCAGGTGCAGTCAGTGTCATGGTGATATCAACCTGATTACCGGCTTCAACTGGAGTGACGCTGCAATCATAAATCAGGCCGAGCTCGACAATGTCGATAGGAATTTCCGGATCGTAGCAAGTGCGCAGTTGATCCCAGATCAATGTTTCTTCAACACTGCCATCTCCAGTTAATTCTTTTTCTATAGTCTCACTCCTGGTATCTTCAACTTCAAATCCCAGTGCATCAGCATCTTTACTATCAACACGTGCAAGATTGCCATTGATATTCACTGTATAGCTTCCACCCAGAGCCTGAGTAATATAGACGGTACTGTCTTTTTCAAGCTTGATGGGGGTGCCATCGGGGATCAGTGCAGCGTTGCAGTCTCGTGTTAGAGTGATGGATTCATTATGTTGCATGTTTCATTCTCAATTATTCTGTTGTCGCAGAGCATTTGTCACCCTGTAATGCCGAATGCAAGGTATGCCAGCAAAGCGTCGCGCATTTGACGCGAGCTGGATATTCCTTGACACCTGCCAGTGCCGCAAGCTTTCCCAGTGCCTGCATCTGTTCCTCATCTGGGGTTTCTTCTTCCATGATCAGATCATGAAAACTCTCGAACAGTTGATCGGCCTCTTTGATGGTCTTGCCTTTTAATGAATCTGTCATTAAAGACGCGGAGGCAACCGAAATTGCACAGCCTGAGCCATCAAAACTAACATCGGTAATGACATCATCTTCTGTTGTTAAATAAAGATTCAATTTATCACCACACAAGGGATTATAACCTTCGGCAACACTAGTCGGGTTTTCGAGTTTGCCAAAATTTCTCGGGCTGCGGTTATGATCAATGATGACTTCCTGATAGAGGTCTTTTAAATCAAACATTAGGCAAACACCTCTCTGGCTTTTACCAGGGCCTGAATCAAGCTATCGACTTCGGCAAAGGTGTTATAGAAAGCAAAGGAAGCACGGGCGGTTGCTGGCACATTAAAGTGTGTCATCACCGGCATGGCACAATGATGTCCTGTGCGTATGGCGACACCTTCATGATCGAGGATAGTGCCTATGTCGTGTGGATGAACACTGTCCATGATGAAAGACAGGATGCTGGCTTTCTGTGCTGCCGTACCAATCAGGCGCAAGCCTTCAACTTGTTCAGCTTTTTCTGTCGCGACCTCAAGTAGATCATGTTCATAAGCGGCTATAGCCTCCAGGCCTGTCGCATTGACATAGTCAATGGCAGCACCGAGACCAATTACGCCTGCTATATGCGGCGTTCCTGCTTCAAATTTATAAGGCAGATCGGCATACATTGTCTCTTCGAATGACACCATCTTGATCATATCGCCACCACCCTGCCAGGGAGGCATGGCTTCGAGTAACTCTGCCTTACCGTAAAGCACACCGATACCTGTGGGGCCAAAAAGTTTATGACCGGAAAACACATAAAAATCACAATCCAGTGCCTGCACGTCCACGGCGGTATGTGGCGTCGCCTGTGCACCATCAATAATTACAATCGCGTTATGTTCATGGGCACGGTCGATAATAGTTTGAACTGGATTGATCGTTCCCAGGGCATTGGAAATATGAACCACAGAAACAATCTTTGTTTTTGAACCGAGTAATTTCTCAAACTCTTCAAGCATCAGTTCACCAGCATCATTAATCGGGATGACTTTAAGGATTGCACCAGTTTGCTCACAAAGTAACTGCCACGGCACGATGTTCGAATGGTGCTCCATTTCAGAAATAATTATTTCATCACCGGCCTTGAGGTTGGTTCTACCATAACTTTGCGCAATCAGGTTGATGCCCTCTGTTGCTCCGCGCACAAAAATAATTTCTTTTCCCGAGCTGGCGTTAATAAAGTCACGTACCTTGCCCCTGGCTGCTTCGTAATCTGCGGTCGCTCTTTCGCTTAGGGTGTGCACACCACGGTGAATATTGGCATTGTCTTCTTTATAATATTTATCCAGCGCTTCAATGACCTGTCTGGGTTTTTGCGAGGTTGCAGCATTATCAAGATAGACCAGAGGTTTGCCATTGACCTCCTGATGCAGGATCGGGAAATCCTGACGAATTTTTTCCACATCCAATATGGGTGTTTTAATATTACTTGCTGTGCTGGCTTCTGACATTTACACAGCTTCCTCAATTTTCCTGGCTGAATTTAAATTGGCCTTGATCAAATCGGCATCAGGCAAGCGGCCACCAACATTGAATTCCAGTTGCTCACGAACAGGCGCAAACTTGATGCGACTGATGACTTCATCAGCAAAGGCAAAGGTTAACAAGCTTTTGGCGGTTTCTTCATCAAGGCCACGTGAGCGAAGGTAAAACAACATATTCTTGTCTAGCTGACCAACGGTTGCGCCATGACTACATTTCACATCGTCTGCATAGATTTCCAGTTCAGGTTTGGTATCAATCTCGGCGTGATCAGATAACAGAAGATTGGCATTAGATTGTGCTGCCTCTGTTTTCTGTGCATCTTTGTGCACAATGACCTTGCCATTGAAGACGCCTTGCGCACGACCATCCAGCACGCCACGATAATTTTCGTCACTTCGAGTGTTAGGCTTGGAATGATTCACCAGTGTGTGATTATCAACATGCTGGCGACCATTGCCCATATAAAGACCGTTTAAAATAATCTCGGCACCTTCACCCGCCAGATCCGTGACAATGTCATTGCGTACGATTGCACCACCTAATGAAATTGAATGTGATTCAACACGGCTGTTACGATGCAGTTTCAGATGTGTACCTCCGATATGAAAACTTTCGGTATTTTCCTGCTGGACTTTATAGTGCTCAAGAATTGCACCTTCCGCTGTTTCAATCTCGGTAATGGTATTGGTAAAACTAACAACATCCGTCAGCCCGTGGAAACTCTCAATTACGTTAGCCTGTGCGTTCTTGCCCATGATGATCAAATTACGTGGCGTCGTAGTAAGCGATTGTTCACCACAACTGGAAATAAAATAAATCACAATAGGTTCTTCAATGACGACATTGTCTGGCACATATATAAATGCACCATCATTAAAGAAGGCTGTATTTAATGCAGCAAAAATATGGTGTTGACTATCAACACATTTATTCAAGCTGGCTTCAATTAATTCCGGGGTATTGCTTAAGGCTTCACGCAGACTGCCAACAATGACCTTGTCATTAAGGCTGCCGATGTTTGAATATTCGGATGAATACTGGCCATTGATAAATACCAGTTCATGACTGTTTTCCGCATTAAATTTCAGCTTGTCCAAATCAGCAGCTTGAATAACATTGTGTGACGCATCTGCTGGCACGAATCCGGTTTTGGTAATTCGAGAGACATCCGTATATTTCCAGTTTTCATGGCGGCGTGTCGGGAATCCCGCTTCCTGAAACTGATCAAAAGCAGATTGTCGATACGCTACTAACCAGGCCAGAGATTTTGACTCATCAAGACAGTCGATTTCCTGTTGTGCTAAAAAAGCAGCCTGGAAACTTTCTGCCAGATTATTTTCCTGGACTGTGCTCATGCTGCGTCAGCTTCCTCACGTACCCAGTCATAACCTTTCTCTTCAAGCTCCAGTGCCAGTTCCTTACCACCAGATTTAACGATCTTGCCATCAGACAAAACATGTACATAGTCAGGGACGATGTAATCTAACAAGCGTTGATAATGCGTCACTAGTACGATGGCACGGTCTTTACTGCGGAATTCATTGACGCCACCGGCAACGATCTTCAGGGCATCAATATCCAGGCCAGAATCGGTTTCATCAAGAATAGCCAACTTGGGTTCAAGTAATGTCATCTGAAAAATTTCATTACGTTTCTTCTCGCCACCTGAGAAGCCTTCATTGACTGCACGGTTTAAAAGATCTTGATTCATATTGACGACTTTCATTTTTTCCTTGACCAGTGCCAGAAATTCAAAGGCATCCAGTTCTGCTTCGCCCCGGTGCTTGCGAATGGCATTCATTGCTGCCTTCAATAAATAAACATTATTCACGCCCGGTATTTCGACAGGGTATTGAAAGGCCAGGAAGATACCTTCACGTGCACGAATTTCAGGTTCCATCTCGGTGAGATCTTTGCCTTCATAAATGATTTCACCGCTATCAACCGTATATCCATTGCGACCAACAATGATATTTGCCAGGGTACTTTTTCCAGAACCATTCGGCCCCATGATGGCATGAACCTCACCGGCCTTAATTTCAAGGTCAAGTCCTTTAAGGATTTGTTTGCCATCTACTGATGCTTTTAGATTTTTAATGCTTAACATAATTTTTCTTTACTTAAATGTTTTATAAAATAAATTTATTAACCGACAGCACCTTCAAGGGTGATGCCTAATAATTTTTGTGCCTCAACTGCAAACTCCATGGGCAATTCTTTAAATACCTCTTTGCAGAAACCATTGACGATCATGTTTATCGCATCTTCTTCCGAGATGCCGCGTTGTTTGCAGTAAAACAATTGATCATCCCCAATCTTTGACGTCGTGGCTTCATGTTCCACCGTCGCGGTTGAGTTTTTCACTTCAATATAAGGGAAGGTATGTGCGCCACACTTGTCCCCCATCAACAAGGAATCACACTGGGTATAGTTGCGCGCGTTTTCAGCGGTCTTGGCAATACGCACCATGCCTCTGTAGGTATTCTCGGCAAACCGAGCAGAGATGCCTTTTGAGATAATCGTACTGCGGGTATTTTTGCCAATATGAATCATCTTGGTGCCGGTGTCCGCTTGTTGATAATTATTGGTCACCGCCACTGAATAGAACTCACCGACAGAATTATCACCACGTAATATACAACTCGGATATTTCCAGGTGATCGCGGAACCGGTCTCTACCTGTGTCCATGAGATCCTGGAATTCACACCGCGACAATCACCGCGCTTTGTGACGAAGTTGTAAATTCCCCCAACACCATTTTCATCGCCAGGATACCAGTTCTGTACCGTAGAATATTTTATCTGTGCGTCATCCAGTGCGATTAATTCTACGACCGCTGCATGTAACTGGTTCTCGTCACGCATCGGTGCGGTACAGCCTTCCAGATAACTCACGTGGCTGCCTTCTTCGGCAATGATCAAGGTACGTTCAAACTGTCCTGTGTTGGCGGCATTAATTCGGAAATAGGTCGACAGTTCCATCGGGCAGCGAACACCTTTAGGGATAAAACAAAAAGAGCCATCGGTAAACACAGCAGAGTTCAGTGCCGCAAAAAAATTATCTCCGGTCGGCACCACTGTGCCCAGATATTTTTTAACCAGCTCAGGATGCTCCTTAACGGCCTCAGAAAAGGAACAAAAAATGACCCCCGCATCAGCCAGCTTGCCCTTGAATGTGGTCGCGACAGAAACGCTATCAAATACGGCATCCACGGCGACACCGGCCAACATCATTTGTTCCTGCAGGGGGATACCCAGTTTTTCATAGGTCTCGAGTAATTTAGGATCGACTTCATCCAGACTCTTCGGCCCATCGTCTTTGGATTTTGGTGCTGAATAATATGAGATGGCCTGATAATCGATCTCTTCATGATGTACATGTGCCCATTCAGGTGTTTCCATGGTTAACCAGTGCCGGTAGGCATCAAGACGCCAATCCAGAAGCCACTCGGGCTCTTCTTTCTTTGCAGAGATCAGTCGAATGACATCTTCGTTTAAACCTGGCGCAACGGTATCGGTTTCAATATCGGTAAAAAAACCATGTTCGTATTCGGCATTGACCAGTGTTTCAACCTGAGCATTCTCGACAGGGGTTGCTTCAATATTTTCTGTTTGTGATGTCATAAATGGTATTCCTGATTACTCGCTTGTCTTGCTTGGCGTGGCTAAACGCTAAAACTCTCACCGCAACCACAGGTTTCCTGTGAATTCGGATTCTTAAATTGAAACTCTTCGTTGAGTCCTGTACGGACATAATCCATTTCTGTACCTATCAACATCGGCAGGCTAAGTTTATCGATGAAGATCTTCACCCCCTTGGATTCGAATACTTCATCTTGCTCCGTCGTTTGTTCAGCCGCTTCGACAACATACTGATAGCCAGAGCAACCGGTAGTCCTGGTCGTAAGGCGTAAACCAATACTGGCATCGTTGTTGGCCAGAAAGCTTTTAACATGCTCTGCTGCCTTGTCGGTCAGCGTTATATTTTTTGAGATAGTTGTTTCGCTCATAGTTAAATACTCAAATTAGTGTGTTACATCTGATGGTGTGGCGGCAATGTGGGTAACATCTTTAAGCATGATGGCATCCTGTCGGTTAGCCACCTGTTTTACATTATTCATTCGAACCATTTCTCCGAGTGATATGCCATTCAAATATTCAGCGACATGCCGGTTCAGGCCCAACCACAAATCATGGGTCAGGCAACGCACATCACCCATGCAGTTTTGCTGACCACCGCAACGGGTCACATCAATGGGTTCATCAACGGCATACATTACGTGCATTATGCTAATTTCATCTGCATCGAGTGCCAGGCGGTAACCACCGCCGGGGCCTCGGATACTTTCAACCAGACCTTTCTTGCGAAGCTTGCCGAATAATTGCTCCAGATAGGTCAGGGATATGTCCTGCCTGGATGAAATATCAGCCAGATTAATCGGCGCCTGATCATTATGTAATGCCAGATCCAGCATGGCGTTAACGGCGTAACGGCCTTTTGTTGTCAGTTTCATCTATACTTTTACCTCGGACTTTGCCCGAAAAGGGCGACAATTTTCCCTTTTCTGAGTAATTTAGTCAACTATATAGTTGATAAGTTTAGTCGGGATATGGGGAATGTATATGAGTTGTTTATTAGCAACTATATGGTTGTAAGTTAATACTCACTATATATGATCATTTTAGGTGTAGATTCCGCCTTTTAGCGGCAGGATATGAGGGGATTCACAAGGCGCTTAACGATACTGGCGTCTTTAAAAATATCGGTCTATCCTGAAACGCAATTGCTTAAGACCATTAGGAAGCAAACTTTATTTCCTTTATTTATAAATTAGCTGGCAAGTAAATAGCATTCTTAAACCGGAGATATCACATGCAAGAAGAAGACAAGCTCAAGCATTTAAAAACTGCGTTATATGTCGTTGGTGTTATTTATATTGTAGGTGTCCCAGCGATGATGATGGTGATATGGCCAGATGGCTGGGGCTGGACGCCCGCGCAGCCTGAATACGAACAGATGATTATGGGTGTTTACGCAACTTTGGGTGTTTTTTTAATTCTGGCTGCAAAAGATCCTTTAGCGAATGCCAGCCTCATCTGGTTCACAATATGTTCAAATATTGTTCATGGGGGAATCATGTTTGTTCAAGCCATTCTGGATGAGACAGACCGCGCAAATCTATATGGAGATGTCCCTGCTTTATTTCTGGTGGCATTTGTTCTGTGGTATCTCATGCCTGAAAAAGTTGCCTAGATTAATACAAACTCTATTGTCGTAGAGACAGGTAGCAGGGTTTTTGAGGGATTATGGCTGCGGTATATATCAGTACAAGATTTTTTTCACTTTGACTGACCTGGAAATCTATCTCTCCTTCAGTGGCGTCGCCAGCAGACAGTTCTTCTGCAAAATTTTCGCCAAGACCTCTGTTCAATGCGAGGGTTGGCTTTCCGTAAAGTACGCCATTTTCGCCGACGGCAGTAAAGAGAGATGGATCAAACTGCTTTGACTGGTCTGAATTTCCTGCAAATTTTATGCTGAGGGCGACAAGGATATATTCCATACCAGCAGACGGCGTGTTGCTCTCCGAATTGTAATCATTAATTTTATTCAAGGCTTGTTGACCACGCTCTGTTTTCAATACAGTGATTTCAAAATTATCTTCACAGAGAACGGGTTGACCAAATGGCACTGGATTGTCTCGGCTTTTGCCAATTGGCGTATCTGGCGTCTGGGGTGGCACACCTGTCGTTACTGGCTCTGGTTCTGGTACTTTATAAGCCTCAAACATGATTAATCCCCAGGCAACCAGAATTATCAGGAATAATATTCGCATTTCGTTGTTACCCATTAAATTTTATCCTTAGTTGAACGTAACGTCAGGTTTTCTAGCGTCAGAATATTTGACAGTGAGTATGTTGGCAAGGGACAAGTAATTTGAATGATTCTATAATGAACCAACTGGGTCAGAATTGTTTGAAAAACACATACAAAAGTTTAACAAACAGAAGACAGGATAAAGTTTATGAGCATTGATGATTTGGTCGATAAACATTATGGCTTCGGTGGCATCATGGAAAAAATCGAAGCTGCATTAGACCTGGCGGGTAAGAATGTTGGTTCTCTGTCAGTTGATGATTTGGCGCCTATTGATGAATTTCACACTCGCGGGCGGGAGTCGACGCTTGAGGTTGCTGAGCTAGCGAATATACAGGCTTCGGATCTTGTGCTTGATGTGGGCTGTGGTTTGGGAGGTACGGCAAGACATCTTGCAGAAATTTATAATTGTCATGTTACGGGCTTCGATCTGACTCAAGAGTATATCTCTGTTGGGAAAAAGCTGACTGACCTTGTTGGCTTGAGTGATCGAGTTGAGCTTCATCAGGGTAGTGCACTTGATATTCCATTTGATGATGAACAATTTGATATTGTATGGACTGAACATGTGCAGATGAATATTGCTGACAAGAACAGATTTTATTCTGAGATAGCAAGAGTTTTAAAACCTCGTGGTCGTTTTGTATTCCATGATGTTTTTCGTGGTATTGGAGACTCACCGCTATATCCGCTTCCATGGGCTGAACACGAGTCTTTTAGTTTTTTGGCAACTGAGGAAGGATGCGCGTGCGATCCTCGATCAAGTTGGACTTACCATTGATCAATGGGACGTCAAGATCCAGGAATCTCTTGAATTTTTCAAGATGGTTATCGCGAAGATTGAAGCTGATGGCCCACCTCCCCTGGGCATTCATCTTTTGATGGGTGACAATGCCAGAGACAAGCTACAAAATTACATACGAAATCTAACGGGTAATCGTGTCTCTGTCACTTTAGGCAGAGCTCATAAAAAATGATTGGAATCAGGCTATTCGCATAACGATGGTTTACAAATGAGTAACAACGACATCAAGTCACCTCAGATTAATCATATCTCCTGGGGCCGTATGGAAGTTGAGGGTGTGGGTGTTGGTAAGGATTTCAAACTTTGGCCGGGGGGCGGTCGGCAATGGGACTGGCGGGAAACCGGTACACATCATGTGCCCCGGAATACAGCCATCGGATATTGAGGAATTGCTAAACAATGGTAGTAAAACAATCGTCCTCAGCCGAGGCATGTGGCTGGCATTAAAAACCTCTAAAGAGACTCTCGATTTCCTGAATGAAAAAAATATCACGGTGCATATCGCCGAGACCAGGGCAGCATCCGAGATTTATAATGACCTGGCCTCCGATGGTGAGGCTGTGGGTGGTTTGTTCCATTCGACATGCTAAATATGTCCAAAGACAGTCTACAATTTCGATCTATTGAAAATCAGTTACATACCCAATAAAGTCTCCATTTTTACCCCTGATAATATCATCCAGACTGATTGACGCCGTTAATGGTGATGCTGTTTCCTGATCAGGCCCCATGCTATATAAATCGTAAGTCGAATTGATCTTCAAACTTTTATATTTACGTTGTTTCCCTGTTACACTCTTGGGACCACCTTTAATTCTTAAATACTGGTAAGGTATGCTCCAGGGGTCTATCTGAGGGTCAGCGTAGATTTCGTCCAGGCCATCAGGGTAACTACCGTTTGCATTGTAAAATTTATCTACCTCAATTTGTATGGCTTTCAGATCTGATAAAACAGTACGAGATCTAATCTTGTCAATAAATGCCAGGCCAGCATTTATTGTTATGCTGGCGATCAAGACAAAAACGGTCAGTCCCATTAACATTTCAACCGTTGTGAACGCTTGGCTATACTTTCGTTTATTGGGACTCACGCATGCTATTGAGCAAAAAATGTACCATTCCTGTGATAATGCCTGAACTATAGTCTGGGCAAGGCTTTCAGGCAATTAGATGAGTGTGAATCGCTTATTAAATATTGTGCAAAGTGTCTTAGTCTAGAGACACAATGACGCTTTTTTGAATCGCAAGGTCAGTGTGAGATGCAAGCATCCGGGCCACCTGCATAGAAAATTGAATAGACCCCCCATAAATCCGCTTTAACAATAAATGATCCACGTCAATTCAGGGATTGAATTTCATACAAGATGATTAACTAGCCTTACGAATCAGTTCAGGCCCATCATTCGTTGGGTTGTTCACTTTTGTACTGATGGCATGACAGCCCATCCCTTCTGCATCAAAAGGTTTGAGTAAGGAATACTCACCATCATGCAACCACTCAGCATAGTCCTGATGATTCAGGATCACCGGCATCCTTTCATGAATCGGCGCCATGATGGAATTTGCTTCTGTGGTAATAATCGTGAATGACTCTATCACCCCATCAGGGCGTTCCCAGATTTCCCATAAACCCGCAAAGCCAAAGAAGTCTGAACCCTCAGGATAAAAATAGAATGCCTGTTTGTGACCCTTGGCACCTTGCCACTCATAAAACCCATTGGCCGGAATAATACAGCGATGGTGCCTGTAAGCCATCCGGAAAAAAGGCTTTTCCCTGATGGTTTCAGCTTTTGCATTGATGGGCGTAATCTTCTTGTCTTTCGCCCATGAAGGGATCAAACCCCAGTAACACAAAGCCACCTCATTCTTTTCTTTACTCAATCGAACAATAGGACAATAACTCGAAGGGGTGATGTTGTAGCTTTGCTTAAAAGTAACATGCGAGCCCACATTAAAATGCAACTGCACATCTTTTGGCTTACTAGAAAGTTGGTAACGACCACACATTACCTGAGTATAGTACAGGCATAAACGAATCAAGAATGAACCACTGTTAACTATAAATGGCTGACCCCTTTATAGTTGATTGAGCAGAATGAATGCAATCTTCTTTGCCTGATCCGCGGCATCTTTATTACCACTGACATGCGCATCTACAATGGCGCCCTCTATCAGCAAATTCAATTGCTGGGATAATTCTTCCGGGTTATCTATTTCAGCCTGAATAGCAAGGTCACGTATATATTCCCGTACTAGGCGTTTATGTTCAGCGCACACAATATGTGATGGACTATCAGCCTCTGAATATTCTGCTGATGCATTAATAAACATGCAACCGGCGAAATCTTTTTCCTGAAACCACTCACCTATTGCATCAAAAACGGACAGCAGGCGCTCTTTAGGTGTGCCGCCAAGACTCTCTGTCTTTCTCATAAAATTGTTCCTGAACAGCTCATCTCTTTTCCTTAAAGCTGCAAGCACAAGCTCATCCTTTGACTTGAAATGGTTATACAAAGTCTTCTTGGAGACTCCGGCCTCTTTGATAATGCGATCAATACCAGTGGCATGAAAACCATTCTGATAGAACAGTTTCAGCGCTACCGAAACAATCTGTTCTCTTTTAGATAGTGCGGGCATGGTAAATATTCTCTAGTAATGTATACAGATCAGTATAGCATTGTAATATTTATCATTCTACATAATATTTATTTATACCACTATCATACTGTTATATATAGTAATATACATAAACAGAAAGCTGATAATTAGAAAACCTGTAATATTTGCTCATATTTGCTTTACAAAGTAGACAAGTCTGTCTATCTTGTGGCTAAGGTTGACAGATCGGTCTACTTTGATTTGTTGCCAGTAGACTAAACTTAATCAAATAGGAAATGAGGAGCAGAATAATGAAAACACACACTAACCAACCGTTTAAAGCATTAAACAGGAATCTTATAGCCTTCTTATTAATCGTCATTGCCTTTATTCAGGCTCCGGCACAAGCAGAATCAACATCTTCATATGTAGATATAAAATACAGGACCGCTGAGATAGATGGCCTGGATATTTTTTATCGTGAAGCAGGTAATCCTGAAAACCCGACTATCTTGCTATTACATGGCTTCCCGACTTCATCACATATGTTTCGTGATCTGATTCCACAATTGGCCGGTCAATATCATCTGGTCGCACCGGATTACCCGGGTTATGGATATAGCTCTATGCCAGGCGTAGATGAGTTTGAGTACAGCTTTGATAACGTGGCCAATATTGTCGAGAAATTTATAGATAAGGTCGGGCTAAAAACCTATAGCCTGTATTTGATGGACTACGGCGCACCGATTGGTTTCCGCATCGCTACAAAACATCCAGAACGTGTTGAAGGATTGATCATCCAAAATGGCAATGCCTATGTTGAAGGGATTGATAACAATTTCTGGGAACCAATCCAGGCCTACTGGAAAGATCGTAAAGCAGTGAATAAGGGTCTGGATAATGACTGGTGGAAAAATGTAAAGAAAGCCTACAACAATCCAAACATGACAAATGATGAAGCTCTACGCTTTCTTCTGACAGAAGGTGCTACCAAGTGGCAATATACCAATGGTGTCCGTAACATTGAAGCCATTAGTCCTGACACTTGGGATCATGTTCAACCATTACTGGATCGCAAGGGCAATAATGAAATTCAACTAGAGATGTTTTATAGCTACGGCACAAATCCACCACTCTATCCTGAATGGCAGGCGTACTTGCGAGAACATCAACCACCGACACTAATTGTCTGGGGAAAGAATGATGAAATCTTTCCATCAGCTGGCGCACATCCTTACAAGCGTGATCTGAAGAATGTTGAGTTTCATCTACTGGATACCGGGCACTTTGCCCTCGAAGAAGATAGCGAAGTAATTGCCGAACATATCAGACATTTTCTAGCCAACTAAAACGTTGCCAGTAATTGAAGATAAGCGACAACAAGATAGTATGTAACTAGAGGCCATCAACACACAAATGGTGGCCTCTCATAGATTCGGAGAATGATCATGAGAGAGTACACAAGTGATATTGCCTTTACTGACAAGGTCAAGGAGATACAAAAGCAGAAAGGTTCACGAAACACCTATGCACATATGGAACAACGTGGCAGTTGGCAAGATACTGTGACTAAACAGCTCAGAGATTTCATCGCAGAACGAGACTCATTTTATATGGCCACGGTGAGTAGCGAAGGACAACCCTATATCCAGCACCGTGGTGGACCGAAAGGCTTTTTAAAAGTGATCGATGACCGCACTCTCGGTTTTGCTGACTTTACTGGTAACAGGCAATACATCTCTTATGGCAATCTGAAAGAAAACAATAAGATATGTCTGTTCTTCATGGACTATCCAAATAGAACACGCATCAAACTCTGGGGCACATCAGAGGTCAATGAAGATGATACGGCCTTGATTGAACAACTATCGGTATCCGATTACCAGGGCCAGGTAGAGCGTGCCTTCATCATTCATGTAGAAGCCTGGGACAGGAACTGTCCACAACACATCGTGCCGCGTTATACGAAACAGGAAATTAGTGATCTGGATGTCTGCGAAGGCTGTGAACCGAAGGAAGAGTAAGTAGCCCTGAAGATTTTAGCTAGGGTTGGGTGGCAGAAGATTTCCTTATACTTACCTGTGGATAGTATTCACCCACAAGAGATCGGTTCCAGCACCGACCCGTTTCCTTGCGCTGCTCAGCGCTTGTGAAGGTATATTCATAGACTCGTGCACGAATGCTCACAGGTGGATCATCCGGAAATGGATTATGCTTGAATATCGCTGTGACCGGCTCACTGTTTTGTAACAGCCTTATCAATAAATTAAATAACCAACGCTCACGTTCCGGATTATGCAATACCGCAAACCACATCTGCCAGTCGATACGGGGTTGATGCGGGGCAACCCAACCGGGGCATTTCTCCAGGTTCCCGGGTTTATATTTAAACTGGTATTCCTGCCAGGTACTTTTATTTGCACTGCCCTCAATGATAATTTCATTACGGACTTTGGTCATTACCGCAAAAGGACCATAAGAATTGACAATGCCGAATGGGGCCAGAATGCGGTAAGTTGATGAATACTGCATATCCCAATCACTGCTCACGATTCGGGCTATTTGCGTGGCACCCATATAGATGCTGGTTAATGCCATTAATAGTGCGAAACTCGAAGCAAGCATTCCTGCTGTTGGATACTTGTAATTCGATATCATTGCCAATATACGATATGGCATCAAATGTTTTACCGCTGCATCATCAAAAAGAAAAAGACACATAAAAATAGTCAACAGATTGAAAAAATTGTAATTACCAGTCAACAAAATACATGTCTCGAATATTATGAAACACATTGCTGCAAGATGGCGAAATCGGCGTGGCGTGAATATCAGGAATGGCACCAGCAACTCGGTGATTAGTGTTATACCGGTACCTGTCATTAACACTGATTCCGGTAAATGATGTACGTACCAGGACAAGGGCGTGGCCAGCGGTTGTGTTTCAAAATGATAACTAAGTGCAGTGAGACTATCCCAGCTCTTGTCACCACTAACTAATTTGACAGCACCGCCAAGGAACATAAAACGAAACACCAGCCAACGATACAGCCATATGATGATCTTCGATCCCCATGGTAAAAAAATCGCCAGAAAACCACATTCCAGTAACAGGAAATCCCACTGGAAGCTCATGAAATCCTGGCCAGCATTTACCAATGAAAGATATAGGACATAAAGTATGACAAGACTGGTTCGCAACATGAAACCAGTGATCAGCGATAGCGAAACAACCATGCCTGCAATACAAACAAACTTGATAAAACCATCAACAGGAGAAAACCAGAACAGTGTCGGCAACCGCAGATAAGCATCATCACCTAACTGTTCTTTAACAGCATTAAGGTAGTATTCCACCGGCAATACACCATCAGCCCCGATCAATGCACTGGCTTGCACGGCAAATGAGATAAACGCGACGAGATAGGTTAAGCCTAAAAGACGCAGGAATACCCAGGTGATAACTTGATAACGTGGTGGTTCAAAGTCCCGACCCCAAAACAGGTGCGTGAAAAATGCCAACAATCCACGATGTGTTGAAAAAAAGCGATAAAAAAGCTCACTAAAAAACCCGAAGCCCGGCAGGAAACGATAAAAAAGTAAGGAGATAGATTGTGGATGAATATCCCGGTACAGCTTATAAGTCGCCCTGGCACCCTTGCAGATTGACCCATCGGGATCAATTAAATGAATGGCAGCCTCTAGATCTTCAACGGCAATATCCGGGTAGTCGTCTACCGCTTCCTGAAAAGGTCTGTAATTGACCTTATCCCCCGTCAGTTGCAGCCAGTAATCTACCCATTCCCGGCAGATGCCACACTCCCCATCGTACAGAAGCACTGCCGGTTTTTGATCAATCATGTTGTCCCCAACATCTCAACTAACACAAGCACCTGTTTAATCAACACAACCAGACAGACAAACCATAGAAAGGCAAAAATCGATTTAAATGAAACCGGGGCATTATCTGCATCCATATACCAGACTTTAGCCGATGCCCTGTTCCATAACACAGCGAACACCACCAAACCTATGAGACTACCTGTTGTAACGTAATCAAACATCACCTCAGTCTAGACAAAGAAAATAATGGAATCTATTGATTTCTCAACGGAGGCTGAGAGCTGGATTGAAGACTAACTTGCAATATCTGTGTTGAAGTCTGCATTCAACAGATGTTAAAAACAAAAACCCCGCCGAAGCGGGGGAAGAATTAAAATTTTCTAAGTAACTAGTTTTTAGTCGCCGCTCGTTAACACACCGCCAAGTTTTCCAGATCCCAGGCCAAAGAGAGCGCCAACAACCAATGAGACCGAAACAAGAATCACGGCATTGCTAAAATTAGCTGATGCTAAAGGCCCCATATCCAGTGCACCATCGGTCTGTAGTAAATAAGCAGCTGTAGCAGCATAGCCATAAACACTTGCCGGAATGGCATCCAGCGCCGGTAGATGTGCAGCCAGGCACATTCCTAGAACCGTAGCACCAACAGCGATGCCTGCTCCTATTGCCCCCAAACCGCCCAAAGGTGTATTCAACAATATTATAGCCATTAGCCATGCGCACACAGCACCAAAGACATTACATGTGATGCCTTTTTTGAGTGCAGCGTTATCACCGCCTAAAGCAAAAAATGTGGCCCAACCGATGAATATTCCCCAAATTAGAATGAACCCCGCTAGTGGACCCAATGCGAGATATGTAGCAACACCGCCAAGAACTCCAATACTTACACATAGTGCAATTAAACTAGACATATGATATTCCCCCAGTTATATCAAAGAAAACTAATATTGTTTCTACTACCGCGGGGAATCATCCACCTAACAGTAACATTTAGCAACAAATATAATTTTTGGGATAAGAAAAATGAAATGTGATCATATTCATAGCCTTAGACCTTGCTCGGGCTGGAACCCGGATCGAATACCAGCTTGCAATATCTTTACAGAGATCTATATTCAAAAGACAGTTTTTAAAAAAGCCTATTAATAAGAGGTATACCGTATGAATGAAAATGAAATTAGTTCAGAGGAATCACTTTTTTCAGAACCCGAACCCTGGGAGTCCTGGGAAACGTCACTGGTGGTGTGGTGTATCAGTATTGGTATCGTCGGCCTGATCATACTCGGCTGGCTGGTCAACACATTCATCCTCTCTTGATCACCCAAGCCCATGAGCACACAGCTTGAACTAACCTTGTCCCATGATGGATATAGCTGGATCACTGACGGCTTGAATAGCCCGCTATATGGAAAAGATCTTCATTGCCTGGAAGACATCATCATCAATGCTGTCAACATCGATCCCCGGTTCACCGGTAGTGAATCGATAGACGTCATACTCCGGTTTGATATGGATAGCTTTCCCAGATGGTTGCATCAATACCAGTCGCATTATTTCAATTACACCTTCACCATCAACAAACAGAACATGGATTAAACCGTGAGTGCCGTGAATCGCAAATGGACTGATGGCATGTTAAGCACCGAGGATTGGTGGGCAGTCTGGCTGGGCCTGATTATGTTTTTTGCCGGCTTGATGACGATCTGGGGCATTGATCTTCTGGGCTGGATGACAAAATTAAAAACCTGGGAGATAACTCATCTGCTTGGTGATTTTTCCTGGTCTAAGATTTTGCAACCCACCAGTAAGTCCTACAGTGAACTTCATCCACTACTTTCATTGTTGATCACTTATCTCGTATTCGCGGGACTAACCTCCATCGGCGCGTATTTTCAACGACTTGATGTAAAACAATTTCTAAAAGGGTTCACGCTTCTATTTTTGATTACCTGGGCCTGTTGGATGATTGGACATGAAGCCCACTTCAAGGCGATCGATGCCGTCGTAAAAGGTAAAAATTATTTTGAAGTTTATGATCTGTCCTGGGGTTTACAACTGGGGGGTGGATTTTCATACATGCTTGCCCTGGCTGTGGGACTACTGATTGGAAATGTCTTTAAAGGCCTCGCACATTTTCTAAAGGAAGCCGCAAAACCGGAATGGTTTATTAAAACAGCGATCGTTTATCTTGGTATCAAGCTCGGCTTAATGTCGATGAAGGCCACCGGTTTTGTAGTTGAACTCGCACTTGCCGGTGCTGGTGCAACCTTTGTCGCTTATATGTTGTTCTGGCCCATGACTTATACCCTGGCAAGACGAGTCTTCAAACTGCCAAGAGATGCCGCAGCCGTACTATCTTCAGGTATTTCAGTGTGTGGCGTTTCAGCAGCAATCGCAACAGCAGGTGCCATACGGGCAAAACCCATCCTGCCCATTGCGGTATCCATGTTAATCGTTATTTTCGCCATGGTTGAACTGGTTGTTCTGCCAGGTGTTTATACCGCCATGGCACCCGAGCAACCCATCGTCAATGGTGCAGCACTGGGCATGACGGTTAAAACCGATGGTGCGGATGCTGCAGCGGGGGCCATCCTCGATGAATTAATGGTTTCAAGACACCTGAGTAGTACCGGTGAAGAATGGGAAGAAGGCTGGATACTGAGCGCCGCAATCCTGACCAAAATATGGATCGATGTCTTTATCGGAGTCTGGGCATTCCTGCTTGCCTTGATCTGGTTATATAAGGTTGAAGGGCGAACCGAAAATACCACTATAAAGCTAAGTGAGATCTGGTTCCGATTCCCAAAATTTGTCATCGGCTATTTCATCGCATGGTTCACCTATATCGCCATAGCGATCTGGTTTCCTGATCAAATTGATGCCGCAAAAGAAGGCGCTGGGATCGTCCAGAGCCCCATGCGAAAAATGATGTTTATGCTGACCTTCGTCAGTATTGGTGTGATAACAGACTTCAGTAAACTAAAGGGTATGGGACGCCTGGCACTACTCTATGCAATTGCCCTGTTCCTCATCATTGCACCCATAGCCTATATCGTGGCCTATCTATTCCACCATGGAATGATGCCGCCAGTGGTCTAAATACATCTGACATCAATTATTTTTTACGTATAGAATCAATGATAAATTACATAACAAAGTATAGAGGTGCAAAAAAATGGCAAACGATGACAGTAGCGTTAATGTTGGCGAACTACCTTCAGAAAAATGGATAATAGATCTGGACCAAAAAATATTTTATCGACACTTACCAAGAACTAATGATTTTCCTTTATCTGATGTAAGATTGGTTCATGACATGATTGGGAATCATGATATAGAAATCCATAGTACCGACTTTGTGCTTGGCCCTTATCGAAAGATTCAGTCTTAATAATAAAAAAAGGCTATAGCTGGAAGGCATGATGTTGTAGCTTTGCCTTGAAACAAAAGGCTCACTCCGATGCTTTCTCATTGCTTATCCCAGGATTGATATCAATCACACTTGAACGAATATGCAAATCTCTTTGTGGATAGGGTATTTCAATATCATGCTCATGAAACTTATCCCATATGTTTAATAAAATCTCACTCTTTACATTAATCACGCCTCTTTCCGGATCTTTGATCCAGAAACGCAGTTTCAAATCCACCGAATTATCACCAAAACCGATTAGAAGGCATTCAGGCTCAGGGCTTTCAAGCACACGTTGCACTTCTATTGCTGATTGAACACAGAGTTTTATTGCTTTTCGTACATCTGATTGATAATGGACGCCTATGATAATATCCGGCCTGATTAATTTATCTGTATGTGTCCAGTTAATCACTTCCTGACCGATCAAATTTTCATTTGGGATCAGATGCTCGGTACCGTCCATTCTTTTTACACATGCGTATCTGGCATTTAAAGATTCTACGATTCCATACGTATCACCAACTGTGATGAGATCACCCGGTTTGATAGATTTATCCATCAATAACAACACGCCACTGAACAGGTTAGCAATAGACTTCTGCAGGCCGAGCCCAATACCTATTCCCACCGCACCACTGAATACAGCAAAGGCAGTCAAATCAATTCCCACACTGGAAATCGCAACAACAACAGCAATGATGATCAATGTTATTTTGATCAGTTTACTGATCAGGACTTTTACCGAGGGCGTAATATCACCTGATTTTTTAATCTGCTGCTCAATGAACTGTGACATAAGGGATGCCAGCCACAGGAGGATAATGAGTAGAAAAAATCCTTCGATCACGGTTAGTGCCGATATTCTCAGCTCACCCACAGTGAGTCCAATACCATCTAGTACATCTGTCACAGGGCCAATCAGGTTTAATATATTAAGTGCAGCAACAGTCCAGACAACGACCATAATAAATTTTGATAAAGCCTTGTTTCTAAGCATCCCCGTTGTCAGGTTAATAATGACCCAGGCAGCTAACAAACTAACGGCGATTTTTATCAAATGATAAGAAGTATCTATAGCAGCACCAATCAATAACAATAATGACAGTGCCAGCAACCAGATTAACGGAAGTATCAATGAGGCAATTAGAGATTGGTGTATAGAAAGAGAAGTCGGTATAAATCGAAGTAACGCTCTATTTTTATTTACAATTTCCTTTTCTCGCCATTCTTTTATACTCGGTGTTAGATGCCAGCAAATCAGGAACGTTAATGCAATCAAACATAACTGGATAAGATTGCTATAGATGAATATATTGTCATACGCCCATACTTCCATCGTATTGAAAATTTGTTCAAAATAAGCGTGATCTAAGTATTTATCCATGGTTCACAGCCAATTGATTTTCTTTAATAACAGGATCAATTTTAATCATCCTGAGAATCTAACACGATAACCATTAGCAACCCAACCGAATCATACTAATAATCTAATTCAGGACAGTTTAAATTCAAGGGGAAGGAGATAGTGGAGTTGTGCCTGGAAGCCTACAAGGATGTAGGCGCTTGAAAATTTCTGCAGCTAATTTATCAGCAGTTACCGAATACCTCGCCCCGAATTATGTTTAGCCCTTATCGGAAGGTTAAATCTTGATAAAATAAAAGTGCCTGGTTCCTTTTACTCAACGTCCATGTTGGCGATCCCAAACTCCATTTTTGATTTAATAAAAGGCCTCTCCCTTTTGAATATGTAGGGAGTATTTTATTTAGAAAACTCAAGCAGGGTTGCATGAGAAAACAGGAAGTCGCTTTCAGGCATAGGCGTATGGCAACTGGCACAATCCAGACCATTTTCTTTTGGTTTGCCGTCTGTATTGTAAATTGCAAAACCCCAGTCACCTGCCAGTCCACTATCATCAATAATACCATTCCAGTCTGATCGCTTTTCCATCACAGCAATAGCAGCCAATTTACCTTTTTGGTAAATACCATCAGAACCTGTAACAGGTTCACCATCACTCACCTCTGCCTTATACACTTCCATGACGATCTTTGAACCATCAGCAAGTTTACCCTTGTTAAGGCTGTCCAATGCAACTTGATTAGCATAAAGCACAGCTATCTGCGGCTTGCCTACTCTATTCCGTGTGTCATATTTTTTAAACTCTGTTTTATATCCATCAGGAAATTTCACTTGATGTGGATTTCCACCAGCGTAGGCAAGAAAACTGATACATAAACCCAGACATAAACCCAGACATACAAATGCAATTTTTCTCATTTTCAACTCTCCTCTTAATATATGAATAAGTAACTTCGATACCTAATAATATGTATACTAAATTTATGTGTACAAAGTAATGGTCTCGCAGTATAGTCAAGACAAAGTGATAGCGCAACTATTTAGTGTATGAAATAATATTGTACGGTTTTAAGAGAGGTGCAGCATGGGTCCTGATTTAAATGAACAAGTCTGTTATGCCCTGTATTCAACATCCCGGGCAGTCACACAGGCCTATAAACCATTGCTGGAGCCCCTGAACCTGACCTATCCACAGTATGTGGTCATGATGGCCTTATGGGGCAATGATGTAGTGGCAATCAGCGAAGTAGCAGAGATCACTCGCATCAGTAATGCAACATTAACTCCCTTGCTCAGGCGTCTTGAAGCCAATGGTTATATTGAAAGGAGAACGACAAAGACCGATGAGCGCCAGAAGTCTATAGTTCTTACAGGCGCAGGCAAGACATTGGCCAGGAAAGCCAAAAAGGCCAGTGAAACAGCCTTATGCGCAACAGGTCTCGCTGAAAAGGACGTCACCAGGCTGATGAATCTCTTGCAACAAATTAAATCAAACCTGGCTAATTTATAAACAGGCCTGCTCTCTTTCATGCTCAACTCCAGGCTGTTAAATGTACTATTCCCCGAACAACCCAGAGAGTTCCCTCATCGCAGGGCTATGCGAATATCATTACGAGCATTACACATAATGACGACGGGCGTGCTTCTGGGCGGCCATATTTTCCATCAGCCCATCCCTGTTCTGGAACCCTGGTTATGGGTCGCAATATTGTCTGGGCTGGCCATATTGCTTACGGATATTTACTCAAGTTTTGCCGTTTTGTTTGAGATCCGAGGTCTTGTGGTACTGGTAAAAATTGCACTTTTATCCCTCATCCCTTTTTTTTGGGAACAACGTATCTTTATACTAGTACTGATTTTGTTTATTGGTGCTATCAGCAGTCACATGCCCAAACGTTACCGGCATAAATTACTATTTTTCGAGTCTGTCATTAATCCTGATCAAAGGAGTGGATGAGATGGAATGTGACCATATCAAAGCCCTGGATCTTACCCGTGATGGCAGCTGGGACGAGTCTCACAAATTAGTCCAACAGTATTCCGATAAATTATCCTGCCTTATTCATGCCTACTTACATCGCTTCGAGGGCGACATAGCTAATGCTCAATACTGGTATGACCGTGCTGGTGTGGATATGCCCGACAATACTCTTGATGAAGAACTCAGTCGTTTGTATGAAATAGCTGATAAGAAATCGATGTGAAAAATCTCATCTGAGCCTGCTTTTTGCTTATCAAATTAATATATACAAGGACAATAATTATTCTTATACCTGCTAATACACACCCAACGTCTTTAACTGCTGTATCAAATACAGAATGAGATCCCTGGTGACAAAATAAGTCCATACAGTTAAACCAGAAATAACGGTCGTCAGAATGATTTTAGTAACTCTTTTGTAGAGCGGATGAAACCACACCAAAGGCAGGGCAAATGGACCAACAGAAAGAAGACCGATAACAACAGCAGTTGTTGAAAAATACCACTGTATTTTTTCTGGCTGCGAAGGTCTATCAAGAAATTCATTACAAAAACGGCACTTAATAGCTATATCTTGAATCTCTTCGGCACAGTAAGGACATCTCTTCATAATTCTTTAATAAAATTCTATAGGCGTGTGACTGCTTATATAGTGAAGTTTCCTCGTATTAATATTGTAAATACAGCAACGAACTTTAACACGAAGAATATAAGCAACCCACTCGATTGTTGCTATTTATGAATTGAGGTATATTCAACAGACGACAAACAAACGAGGCCGGCTAAATGAGCGATTCAAACGATAACGAACTGATTAAACAAACGATTCAATACTATATTGATGGTGCAATATCCGGGAAAGGCGAGGATATGAAACCTGCCTTCCATACCGACGCAACGATCTTTGGTTATATTGGCGAAGATTTATTTGCCGGACCAATACAAATACTTTTTGACTGGAACGATGAAAACGGCCCGGCGACTGAACTCGAAGCAAACATAAGCAATATTTATATAGAGGGCACGGTCGCAACCGTTCGCCTGGAACTTGATAACTGGACGGGTCATAAATTTACAGACTTATTTACGCTGCTTAAGGTTGATGGCACATGGAAGATAATGAATAAAGTATTTCACCTCCACGCATAATACACGTTATTCCTCATCCTATAGTCAGGAGATATAGATGGAAGAGATGGAAGCAGCAATCAATGCAGCATCGTCACCCGCCGTAAAGATCTGGATGAACTGGATGCTGATAATATTTTTCTCATCCATCGTCTTTGTCTGGAAACACAAAACCGCATGGGCTGTCCTGGCGACTTTGCTGCTATCAATGCCACTTGCTATTTATATTTTCAAAATCACCCAGTCAGTTCCCCTCATTGGATTGGCACATATTGCCCTGTGGCTTCCTTTAGCAATTTTTTTAATCATTGTGGAGGTTAAAGGAAAAACTGCACAACTCAAGACACCTTACGGAATTTATATTGTGCTGCTCCTGGTAACAATAGCCATATCACTCTTCTTCGATATTCGTGATGCAATAATAATTCTGACATAGAGGACAGTAATAATGAGCGATAAAGAAATATTCAAATATCCGGGTAAAACATCTGATGTGTACTGGAACGGAAAACTTTGTATACATATAGGGGAATGTGGCCACGCCAAAGGAGATCTATTTATCAATGGCAGGCAACCCTGGTGTCAACCTGACCTTGCTTCAAACGAGGAAATTGAAGATGTTGTCCTAAGATGCCCTACCGGTGCATTGACCTATCAGCACAAAGATGGCGGAAATACCGAAAAGGCAGCAGCTGAAAATACCATTCACGTCGCTTACAACGGCCCGCTCTATATTAAAGGTGACCTTGACATTGAAGGTACGCCCGATGATATCAATGGCGTGGAATTTCGGGCAGCACTTTGCCGTTGTGGACAATCAAAAAATAAACCATTTTGTGATAACAGCCATGAAGACGCAGGTTTCAAGGATTACGGCGCCGTTGGCGAGACCGGAGACGGACTGGAAGCAACTGGGGGACAATTAAAAGTCACACTACTTCAGGATGGCCCCTTACTCATCAAAGGCAATGTAACAATCACAACAGGAAGTGGCCGACAGGCATGGCAGGGAAAAGAAACCGCCTTATGCCGATGCGGAGCTTCTCAAAATAAACCTTTCTGCGATGGCAAACATAAAGAATCAGGCTTCAAGTCATAGTCGCCTGATAAGTCTTATCTGGCTCCTTTATTATTTATCTCCTTTTATAATGCTAATAACGATCCCAAAAACTCTGTATGCGGTATATATCAGTAGCAACAGCATAAATACAAATAATATTTTTAGTCCTATTTTTGAATCTTTTTCCCCTGCTTTTTCTATAGCTTGCTGTTGGTTAATTTCTACCTTCACATCAGGCTGTTGTACCACAACCACTTCAGTAGCTGATTGTTGCTCAGGTGACTGTTCCTCAGGCTCCTCGGCTTCCTGTATGTCCTCTGTCTGGAACACTGGATCAGGTTCCGGTTCTTCTTGCTCTGCTTCTACAGCAAGTATCTCTTGTTGTTCTGATTCCTCGGCTATGCGTTTCTTCTCTGCTTCTTCAGCCACTTCTTCTGCCTGGCGCTTTTCTTCGGCAATTCTTTTACTTGCAGCAGCCTTTGCCTGGCGTTTCTTTGCATACTCGTCAGCCAGGCGCTTTATCTCCGCCGCCTGAACCCTGTAAAGTTCCTCCATTCGTTGCGCAAGCAGCTGTTCAACAACAGCTGCATTCGGTATTACCGAAGCAGTATCATTAAGGTCGTATGTATTTGCCTTATTTGTTTTTCTTCCAACTGCGAAAAAAGATTTTGAATTAGGTAATTTAAAGACGGTGACATCCTTATCAGCACCACTCCCTTTATCCGTCCATACGATAGATTTATTTTGTATTTTCTTTGTTAAACCTGAATGCACACAACGATAATTTGGCAAGACTGGCTTTTTATAGCCCTTTTGCATAACACTGCCCAGACATTTGTATTCCTTACCGGGAGGAACAGCATTCCACAATGAACCATCCGTATTGGCCCCACTGCCTTTATCCGTCCATATTAACGACCAGTCACCTGGGGGAACTAAAAGTTCTGGCGACTCTTCAGGATTATTTTTTGATGGTCTAACTGAGATGACGCATATTTTGGAGTTACGATCGACTTTTCCACTGGCATATCCACCAATAATGAAATATGAAGATTCAGCTGAAGGAGCAAAAAAGAACCCGTCTAACTCAGCGCCAGATCCTTTATCGGACCAAATCAGCTTTTGTTTACAGCTTAACTTTGTTTCAAGGCGATAACTTAATTCTGCAATGATCTTTTGTCTTTCTGTTTCCTCAACAGATTTACCAGATTCTTTAGCTGGATCTTGCTGATGCTCAGCTATTGCTACTGTAGAAATTAGACATAACAACAAAGTGATAAAAAATTGATTTACAATCATTCTTAACTCTCTCAGACACCATCAAGATAATATTCAGCATATTAAACAATTGATAACACTTTTGCCGACAATTTAATATCCATCTCACGGTGTATCCAGTCACCACCTTTATTAATAATGTCCGACATTTATTGCGCGGGGATTTTTGCCCTGCCGATAGTATTGGTATCTGTACCAAACCAGATCGTTTTACTTGCCGAATGAAACATCATATGACGGACAGTGCCTCCACCACCTGGGATATCCGTTTGGCTGATGACTTTTTTTGTCTTGCTATCAAATCCGATTAAACGATTTGGATCAATGCCGGTTTCAACGAACCAAAGTTGATCATGATCATCAACAATCATGCCATAGGGTCTGGATCGATCTCGACCCGGTAAGCGCCACTCTTCAATCGCCTTATTGGCAGGATTATATTGCCCGACATAACCCGCTTTGTAATCGACATACCATACGGTGTTATCCGAAGTAACGACTAAGCGCCTTGGCAATGTGTTGCCTCTTGGTAAAACGATCTCTTCTATAACAAACGTTTCTGGATCGACCGTTGCCAGTTTATTCGTTCGAAACAAAGCCACCCAGGGTCGGTCATTCGAATCCATCCAAATCCCGTAAGGACGTGCATTCGCCGTGGGTACTTCAACAACCTGAACCTGACCATTACTAATGGTAAATTTACCAATGTAATTACTACCTTGTGCGGTAAACCAGATATCACCTTTGCTATCAAATACCAGGGTATGCGGATCACGCACACCTTCCGGCATTACATGTTTTTTAATCTCGCCACTCAAAGGATCTAATTGCCCGATATAACCTTGTGTATTGCCTGCATACCAGACAGTACCATTACTATCAATAATCAAATTATGCGGGCGTTCATTGTCTTCCATGTCATACTTCTTAAAAACACCCGTCGCTGGATCCAGTACCGCAATATAGGCCCCGGTCTGACCACAAAACCAAACTCTACCATCCGGTGCAACATAGGGATCACGTGGGCGAGAATCCGCGTATGGGACATCCCACTCCTTAATATCAACCGTAGGCATCTCAGCATAAACCAAACTCAGCCACGCGAAGACTAAAAACAAGTAACTAAAATAACGTTTCATCTGACCCCACTTATTTGGCCAATTAATTCGAGTCTGACCCTATTGATTCCCAGTAGTTTAAAGGAGTGAGTATAGTAAACAAAAAAAAGGAATAACGAATCACCGAACTCGCTGGAAGATGTACATTCACAAAGATTCATCAGAATTGGAATTTGGAGGCTGGAGTTGGATTCGAACCAACATAGGCGGCTTTGCACACCGCTGCATAAGATATTCTGCCACCCAGCCTTAGAATCCTTTACATGAGGACGGGATTTTATTTTTCAATAGCCTGATTGATAAACAACCCGCTTGAATCTTGATATTCACCTGCAGAGGTCTATAGATTTTCTTCGGATTACGTACCTTCTTTTGGACAGTGATCGCCGCCAAGACTCAACGGCCCAGAGCCAAATACCATGATGTATGCCATACCACCCATGATGGCCAGATTCTTGAAAAAGCTATTGAATTGCTGCATGGCCTCCTGACCTTCGACTGCCCAGAATTGATGAAAGACCAAGGTCACCGGGATTAAAAACAGAAATATAGCCGTAGCACCCCAACGCGCCTGCCATCCGAACAGAATCATCAAACCACCCCCCAATTCAATCAAGATAGTTAATACCAATAGCACCTCCGTCATCGGCAGACCCTTACTGGCCATATAGCCAGCCGTTCCTTCAAAACCGGTGATTTTATTAAAACCAGCCATAATAAAAATGGTTGATAGTAAAATCCTGCCCAATAGCGGGCCATATTGTTTTAACAGGCTGCACATACTGAATCCCCCTTAAGAATAAACAGTGATGATGTCGGGTAATTCTAACTCAAACTGGGGGATTATCTATGGTTCATCTGGTAGGCGACCTTATTCTTGATATTTCCTTACAGAGGTCTATATTCAACAGGCGGTAAACAAACAAGGACGCCTTTAAGAATCAATCGATACTGACCCTTTGATTTTGCGTTAGATTGTGAATTTACGGGGCCTGATGGTAATGTTGATGCTCTTCAGACCAAACTTGTTTTGATCCACTGCTCGATTCAAAGTTACGTATGGATTGAACCACTAGCACAAAACTTACAAGCAGGATCACTCCGCCAAAAACCAGTAAAAGCGTATAATACACAGGTCTTTTACCCTGCTTGTTAATGCAACATTTTTTATACTTTAATCCACTTCCACACGGACAGGGTTCATTTCGACCAGTAGACATTGTTCAGTACCAGATTTATCAACCAGTTTATAGTTTGACATGATTTGATGTTCTTTTCACAGAACACCATATACTTATTATAACTCACAAAATATGTAGATACTTATCCGCTGGCCTGGAGTACAGTGGTGAATCGGTATGAAACACACATACCACTCATCCCTATCCGGAGAATCGCCATGTCAAAAGAACGGAATAGCAGCAGAGAAGCAATGAAGAAACCCGCCATGACTTTGAAAGAGAAACGCGCAGCAAAAAGAGCAAAAAAAGGTGGCGCTACTACTCCATTAATCCCCTCAGACAAAAAATAGACATTTTAATCGGCAAGTCATCAGACACTTGAAGCACAGGGAAATGGGGTCAGGGAAATGGGGTCAGACCCCTTTATACCTTATTGAGGTTAAATAAACATCGAAACTATAGTCCACAAGCAGAAAAAAACAGGTGATGGCAGTATTTCTTTCCCGGGATTGCATTGCTGGAACCCGGTAACGAAAGTTATCACCATTGTGGCAGAAGTCAGTGGAAACCGAGTATCCTGTAGAATTGACTTTGCTGATATTGAATCAAAATTCAAAGAAGTTTCTGAAGAACCACTAATAGCAGTCAAAACATACAGAAATGAAATTGAATCTGCGGCTAGAAAATTAATCGAGAATAATAATTATGAAAAAGATGGATCTATCATGATTAGTCTCAAGGATCTTTCAAATTAATTCACTTTAATATCGAACTTTTAAAAGGAGGGAAGAATCCTGAAAATAGTCCCCCGCCCCATATTTCGATAGATTGTAGTAAAATTAATTATGAATAAGATTGCAATTTTTGTTGATGTGCAAAATATTTACTACACCACACGAGATACTTTTTCTCGTCAGTTTAATTACAAGAAACTCTGGGAAATAATTAGTGCTGAAGGTGAAATCGTTTGTGCAAATGCCTATGCAACGCATCGTGGCGATGAAAAACAACTGAAATTTCAAAATGCGCTAAAACATATTGGCTTTACAGTAAAACTAAAACCCTTTATTCAACGTAGTGATGGATCGGCCAAAGGTGATTGGGACGTTGGTATTACCATTGATGTTATGGAAACAGCAAAGGATGTCGATACTGTCATCTTACTTTCAGGCGACGGCGACTTCGGATTACTACTGGAAAAAATAAAACAAAATTATAATGTAAATACTGAGGTATATGGCGTGCCTGCACTCACGGCTAACAACCTTATCGAGACTGCAAATGTCTTCCATCCCATTGAAGAAGACTTATTACTCTAAACAAACAAAGACACCAGAACGACTACACGAAGTAGGAGGTTGAGTAACGCCGGGAGCAGTTACCGAGGAATCAATCGACACTGACCCTTTTGATTTTCTTATAGCGGACGTTCAGAGACAACAGCTTAAGCTCACTGGCATAAAATACGCGAAGGGTATTTACCGTCTGGTGCAACGATTTGTTAGATAGAACTCCAATAGTTTCAACTATCTTTTGGTAAAAGGAATCAATCCCGGAACTTCATCTTTATACTTTTTATACTCCTCGGGATGGGCCTTCATCAGATCGCGTTCCTCATACCTGGTACCTATGAGGACATAGATTGTAAACAAGACAGTAAAACAGAGATGGCTGGCCGTCATGTAGGGAGTCACCCAGAAGAACAGTAGAAACCCGAACATGAGTGGGTGCCGTACGTACTTGTAGAATCCCTTCAGCTTGAACGTAATCTTCTTGGGCTCGGTTCCCCGAAGGTAATGCCATACCTGCTCAAGCCCCAACAGCTCAAAGTGATTGATCATGAAGCTTGAGAGAACCACTGTAAACCAGCCAAGCATCGAAATACCTATCAGGATGTTCGCCGCCATGGTGTTCTGCACATGCCAAATGACACCCTCAATCGGTTGCCATTGCCAAAGCATCACCCACGCGATGATATCGGCGACTAAAACAAAGGTACTGCGCTCAAGAGCCTTTGGGATGAACTGCGTCCACCACCGTTTGAAGGATGGACGGGCCATTATGGCGTGCTGGATGCCGAAAATAGAGACCAACAGGAAGTTTATAAAGATGGCTGTCCCGACAGGCCGGATGGAACCGGAATCAACGGACATGGGGACAGGGAAGTGACCCAGGAATCCTATCATGTAGACCATCCACATCATGAAACCTGCATACGCAATGACACCGTAGATGAAGCCCAATACTCGTCCCATTTTTACTCCCTCCGTTGTACTTGCGAACTTGGTTTGAGATGACCTCCTTTTCCCACAAATGAATATAGATGAAATTGGATGAGAAAGTAATAGTAGTTTGGATTTAAACCATCAATATCAAAATCATAAACGCCCGCTTTCGCTGGATAGCAGCCGTTGGTGAAGGTCTGCTTCATACTGAAAGCGGACCTTCAAGTGAAAGTAATACTAGTCAGCTGTGTGCCAATAGCGGACATAACACATGCTCAAATTAGATATTCTTATCATCTTCATCTATTGTCTCGATTCTCACAAGTCGTTTAATACCACGTCCAATTGGCTTTGAAAGTGGATTTATTAGAAACAGACAAAAGATTATTCCTAGCAGCAACCAGGCAACTGAATGGGCATGCCTTAGTGGATATACCTTATTGTCTACTACCCGGTACTCTGATAACGAACTCCAGGGTGTATCGCCTACTACGAATACTTGAATAAGCTGGCTACCCTGCGATTCATTTATCACATCAATATTGGCACTTCCCTCTCCGGGGCCCCAACTGTATAACAGATGTTCTTCTGGCATATAATATTGAACATCTGAATTGCCTTCTCTGCTGGAGTCCGGCCTGTACCTGTAGAGTGTCACGTCTAATTCTTTGGTCCCTTCGCTTTCCCCTTTCATATTTGCGACGAAAAAGCTTTTTGTTTTCACCTCGTCAGAGTTAATATCGTCTATAAACCAGCGGGGACTTTGCATATACATGTACCCAGGCCCTACACAAGAACCAATTAACAAAACAGAAAGAACAACAAAGTTCAACAATCCGGCGAGCAGTCTTTTAATCAGTTTCATAGTCCTACCCTCTGATTTTCCTAGTTAAAAATATATTCTTTAAATTCTTATTTGTATTTATTCTCACTAATTATTTAATATAATTGTCATTCAAGAATTTGAGAAATGTCCGCTTTGGGTCGGTAGCAGTATATCAATGACAATAGCTACATGTCCGCTTTCGCTGGATTGCGGACGTTGGCTAAGGTCTGCTTAATACTGATAGCGGACATTTGAGAGTCTTTGATATGATTGGAACTTAGTGCCTTTCTGGAATTATTAATGCATATCAAAATTGACTAAAAAATCTTTCAACTTGAATGGGAAATTTATCACATGGCTAAACCATTAATCATACCAAATGATAAACGTGCTAAACCACTTAATGTGGGTGGCTTTTTGATTACCATTCTCGCATCCGAGAGCGATACCGATGGCTATGAAATTTTTCATCAAGCAGGAACCGAAGGTAAAGGCCCTGGGCCTCATTACCACCCATGGGACGAATCGCTTTATATTACCAAAGGACAAGTTCATTGTGGTATTGATGATGAAGAAACCCTCGTCTGTTCAGGCACATTAGTTCATATCCCAGCAGGCTCGGTGCATTGGTTCCGATTTGGAAAAGATGGCGGTGAATTTATCTCAATCACATCTAAGGGTAATGCTTCAAAAATGTTTACTGCCTTTGACCAAGGTGCTACATGGGAAAGTCCAGATAGGGAAAAGCTGATCAAATTAGCCGCAAAACATGGACAAGTAGTTATTAATAGAAAGTAATCAAAGAAACTGGGCTTAGAGCAAAGATTAAGTTTTTCGTTAATGTCCGCTTTATACTGAAAGCGGACGGTAGATAAGTGACATAATCGAGACTTCTTCCTTGTTTTATTGATTTATATCATACCGAACTGTTTTCATTACATACACACTAAGATACTGACTGTGA
>PVMK01158877.1_pt1 | contig 57066 bp, 55 predicted proteins | sample 1853481 | NCBI WGS metagenome assembly PVMK01 (sample SAMN08533507, study PRJNA380276) | Marine sediment metagenome, whole genome shotgun sequencing project.
TCTCGCCCGCGCGCGTCAATAACATGCGTCTTGACCAGCCCCGATTAAAGCCCGCATGGTCAAAATACGGATAAGCGAAAGAAGCTTATCGAAAGATAAACTACGCTGAATCCTTGTAGCGAATAAATGTATCCGGATACGTCTCGCTATAACTCGGCCGCTGCTTCAACTCACAGAACCAGCGCTTTAATAACGGAAATTCATCGACACCGGGTGCGCCGTAGGCTTCAGCTATACCAAAACGCGGTAACAGGGCGCACTCAGCTGCGGAAAATTCTTCGCAAAAATAATCATTTCCATCCAGCCAGTTGGATAGCTGCCGCAGGCATCCCTGCCAGGCGTCTTCACTGTGATGTATTTTTTCCGTGTCCCATTGATCTTCCGGTTTGGATCGCTTCTCAAAGACGAGCTCCCTTAGTGCCGGTCCTACCACCGTGTCGGAATACGACTGCAGCAAACGAACCTCTGCGCGCTGCTGCGCTGACCCGGGATATAATCTACCGGGGGCGTATTTGTCATCCAGGTACTCCAGTATGGCATTGGACTCCCAGATCACCGCATCACCGTCCAGTAAAACAGGAACAGACCCCTTGGGGTTATAACGCACTACGTCCGGATGTTTTTCACCCAGCCTGGTATTGACGATGTTGTAATCAATCTGTAACTCCTCAAGACCCAGGCGCACCTTCCAGCAGAAAGGGCAGTCGCTGCGGTGATACAGGGTAATCACAGTCTCGCCAGTCTGAGTTCCCTGAGATGATCATCCAGGTACTCTATACGATCACTGCCCCAGAAGATCTCTTCTCCGACAACAAAGCTGGGTACGCCGATCACACCACTGTCCTGGGCTTCTTCCCAGTTTCTCTCCAATTGGGCGAGATTATCTGCTGATTCGATAGCATCGCGCAGATCGGCAGGATCAAGTCCAACAGACTCCCCCACCTGAAGTATTACCTCGGTATCGCCGATGTCCTGGCCTTCAGCCCACTCCTTACGCATCATTTGCAACGATATAAGGACGTAGCACGCCCTGCTGTTCGGCCAACAGTGATCCCGCTCCCGCCTTGGTAGGCTCCGTTGTTATCGGGAGGCGGTTTCATGGGGATACCCATTCTGCGCGTAATGCGCGCTACGTCCTGGCGGGTGATGGGGACCTTTACCTTGGCCCGGTCCGGAGACGAACGCCCGGTCCAGCCACCCAGCGGGCGCCACACCAGGTTGGCATGATAGTCATCGAAAATCTCGAACATGAACTTCGAGGCAATATAGCAATAGGGGCTGCGAAAATTAAAGAAAAGTTTTACATTCACCGACTCACTCATCAATATTACTCCCTTCCCTGTATTCTTCTTCCAGATTCAATGCACGTCAGACAAATCGCGCACTGATACTACCCAGAGCGTGGTAACGCACGTTGATAGAGTCACCGGCCTCTACCGCTACTGCCGCTGTGACACCACCGGTCATGATAAAGGTGCCGGCGGGAATTTCTTCGCCGCGCTCGCCGAACATATTGGCCAGCATGGCCACACTGGCCGCAGGATGACCCAAAACAGCCGCCCCGGCAGCGGTTTCCACAATTTCACCATTTTTTTCCAGCACAACACCCAGGGTGGTCGTATCCACATCCTGCGGCAGGGCCATTTGTCCACCGGTAATAAAGCGGGAAGAGGAGGAGTTATCCGCGATGACGCTCTTGATATCAAACTTGAAGTCCTTGTAACGCGAGTCGATAATCTCCACCGCCGGAACGATAAAATCTGTCGCCGCCATGACATCGGCTATGGAACATCCAGGTCCCCGCAGGACTTTCTTGGTGACAAAGGCAATTTCAGCTTCTACCTTCGGGTGAATGAGGCCGGAGGTATCTATCTCACCCCCCTCCGGGCAACTGAAATAATCGGCGAGAAAACCGTAACAGGGCTTCTCCACACCCATTTGCTTCATTTTAGCCCAGGAGGTGAGACCCATTTTAAGGCCGACAATCCTGGTGCCACGCTCCTCCTTGCGACGCCGGATTTCCCACTGAATGTCAAAGGCATCCTCATAATCCATGTCGGGATAATCGTCGGTGATCTTGGTGACCTCGCGGGCCTCCAGTTCGGCGCTCTCGAGATGGGCGGCGAGTTCCTGGATAGTTTCCTTTGATAAAGTGCTCATATTTTCTCCTGATTACTGTTGTTGTTGCGTCAGATGGTAGGTCAGATCAGATGACATGAATGCCCCTGTTCACCTACAACTTGATACAAATATTCTTGAGTTCGGTGTAAAACTCCAATGAATGAACACCGCCTTCGCGCCCGATCCCGGACTGCTTTGAGCCGCCAAAGGGTGTGCGCAAATCCCGCAGGAACCAGCTGTTCACCCAGACGATTCCGGCCTCCAGTTTATCGGCAACTCGGTGACCCCTGGAGAGGTTCTCAGTCCAAAGGGTCGCGGCCAATCCATACCTGGTATCATTTGCCAGGGCGATGGCTTCCTCTTCCGTATCAAAGGGCGTGATATGGCTCACGGGTCCGAAGATCTCTTCCTGCACGACTGCCGCGCTCTCTGGCAGACCCGTCCACAGCGTTGGCTGAATCCAGTATCCGCCAGCCAGATCGCTGGGCATAGCGGGAATGCCCCCTCCTGTGACCAGGTTCGCCCCGTCATCAGCGGCTTTCTTGAAATACGACAGAACCTTATCCTGGTGCTTCTTGCTAATCAGCGGCCCCAGATTGGTATCCGGATTGGCAGGATCGCCCAGCACCAATTGTTCCGCACCTTCTTTCAGTCGCGCTACAAACTCGTCAAAAATCGAGCGTTCTACATAGAGGCGCTCCGTACCCAGGCAAACCTGCCCGCAGTTGGCGAAACAGGAGCGCAAGGTCCCTTCTATGGCCTTATCCATATCACAGTCGGCAAATACTACCCCGGCATTCTTACCGCCCAGCTCAAGCGAACAGTCGCGCACACCCTCGGCCGCGGCTTTCATCAGGAGCTCGCCGGTGGCGGTAGAGCCGGTAAAAGTCAAAGCATCCACGTTCGGGTGACGGGTCAACGCCGCACCGGCGGTCGCACCTCGGCCCAGCACAACGTTAAACACACCTTTGGGCATGCCCACTTCATTCATCACTTCACCGAGCAACACGGTGGTGAGGTTGGTCTCATCCGATGGCTTGACCACAACGGTGTTACCACAGGCCAATGCGGGTGCGACCTTCCAGGTCATCAGCAGAAGAGGCAGGTTCCAGGGACAGATCACCCCGATAACGCCCTTGGGTTTGTGCACGGCATAGTTCAGTGCGCCGGTGCCGTCGGGGGTCGGTGTAGCAAAGGATTCGCTGGGCACATTCTTGATCATGTCCGCAAACACCTTGAAATTCGCCGCGCCCCGCGGTATATCGATATGACTTGCCAGGCTATAGGGTTTGCCGGTATCCAGGCACTCCGCCTCAAGAAATTCGTCAAAGCGCTCGTTGATTCGATCAGCTGCCTTGCACAGTAGTTCGACACGGTCGTTGAGCGTCATCTCGCCCCACTCCCCCTGCAATGCAGCCCGGGCGGCCTGCACTGCCCGATCAACCTCGTATTCGTCACCATCGTTGATGATGCCAACCTGCTCACCGGTGGCAGGATTGTAGTTCGGAAAGTTGTTCCCCGATGCAGAGGTGCAGAACTCGCCATTAATAAAGTGTTTGCTTTCGTTCATAATGTCCTGCCTGCTAAAACTTGTTTAAGCGGCGCTGACCGCAGCTAATGCCGCCTCTGCGCACACCAGATCCTGCTCTTCTGAAGCCCCTGACACCCCCACCGCTCCGATAATTTCTCCATCGAGGGAAATCGGCAGGCCACCGCCAAAAGCGATAAAGCGGTCCCGCAGGGGCATTCCTCTTTGTGTCGCCTCAGACATGGTGGACATGATCTGCGGCCACTTATGGGTCGGCACGCCGAAGCTAACCGCGGTATAGGCCTTGTCCACAGCAATCTCACTGGAATGGAACGCCGCATCCGGGTGACGCAAAAAAGCGGCCAGGTGGCCGCCGCGGTCAACCACTGCCACATTGATTCGCGCTTCCAGTTCATCCGCTTTTTCCATTGCGGCCTGGCAAGTTGCGGCGGCCAGCGGGTAATCAATCAAGCGCTGATTGACAAATTTGTTCATCAGGTAACCACGCTGAGAAAACGCTCATTCAGGACACGATCGTGGTAGAAGATGGCCTTGCCTATCTGATCGCCGGTCCACGTCTTCGTTGGATAATCCGGATACCAGTTGGAGGCCTCGCAGAAGACTTCATTGCGGTTCCCGGAAGGATCGAAGAAATAGATGGTGCGCCCGGTGGTAATCCCGTGGCGGGTCGGCCCCATATCGATGGAAATTTCTTTCATCGACATAATGTCCGCCGCCCTCAATATATCCTCCCAGGTCTCGAGCAGGAACGAGGCGTGATGGAACTTGTTCTTCTCCGGGTGCCTGACAAAGGCTATGTCATGCGCCTTCATCGAACAGGAATAAAACACCGCTATTTGCGTTTCATTGTCTTCGGCAAGGGCCCGCTCTGTGAGTTGAAAACCCAGCACCTGGGTCAAAAGTTTTTCCACGCCTTCTATATCGTCCCCGTACAGCAGGCAGTGATCGAACCTGCGCGCCTTCATGCCGCCCTGGTCAGCAGGCCAGGCTTCCGGGTTGGTATCTGAAATCCCCGTTCGACCCAGAACCTCCTTTTCAGCGAAAAGTTCAAAGTTGTGGCCGGTAGGCAGAACAAACCTCACCCGTTCACCACAGCGATTCAGGTCGCCAGCGGGAATCCGCTGTGTCTCAAGACCAAAAGCCTGTACGTCTTTCTCGAGTCGATCCAGCGTTTCTACAGAATCCACTTTGTAGCCGACGAAATCCATTCCCGCTTCATCCGTCTCGCGCAGAACAATCGAAAAGGCGTCATACTCGTCCCATGCCTTCAAATAGACGCGGCCCTGGTCGTCTCTGTCGGTCTCGCTCAAGCCGATTGCACCAACATAGTGATCAAGCGCCTCGCCCATATCGAGCACACGAATCTGTATATGGCCCGGTCTCAGTACTCCTGTCATTGACATGCTATTTTCCTCTCATGATTCTCTATAATTCACCAAGGGTTGTTCCGACTCCAGGTAAAACAGCTACCTCTGGAGCCGCCAATTCGAGCTTTATCGCACTACATGGAAAGGCTCTGCACGCCAGAACAAATCCTGCCTGCCTCTGTTTCCCTGTCACGTGTTTTACGCTCATCTTCTTTGTTACAATTTCACCGCTCATAATTCTGATCCTGCAGATGCCGCAGCCACCCCCCCTGCAACCGACGGGTATGGCGTGCAGCAGTTGAGCACCAACCCTGCTTCTTTCCATACCGTGCAAAATATTTTCATCCCTGCCACAGTTGAAGTGCTCGCCGGTTGATACAACTTCCACTGTAAAACGCTCCACAAATATCGCCGCTATCAGAATTTTTTGAACAGCGCGCTACGGCGGCCGCCACTTTCGTTGTCGGCAGCGGTAAGGAACGATTCAGTAAATATATTCTTCTCGAACAGTCGCCCTTGCATTAAGGTGTTAATACATGCATCAATCATGATGGGTGGCCCGCAGAGATAGGCATTGTGGCCCGAAAACCGACCATCAAAGTGACGCTTGGCGACATCGTGCACGAATCCCGTTTCTCCATCCCAGTCATCATCCGGATCCGGTTCAGACAAAGCGACGACGTAGGTGAAGTTGTCATGCTTTGCAGCGAGCTCCCGGAACAGTTCGTCGTAATAAACTTCAACTTTATTGCGCGCTCCGTAGATAAGTGTAATCTGGCGCTCATCTCCCGCCTCCAGCAAATCCAGAATCATCGATTTTGGACTTGACAGACCCGAGCCACCGGCCAGGAATATCATGGGCTCCGGCAATGATTTACGCAGGTAAAAACGCCCCAGTGGAGCGGTGAAACTCAATTCGTCGCCCACCTTGAGTTGATCGTGAATATAAGGGGTTGCCGCGCCTCCCTCGACTCTACGAATATTCAGCTCGATCATATTGGGCTGTGATGGCGGATTCGAGAGGGAAAAAGCACGCGGACCTTCCACACCCGGTACACTCAGGTTCAGATACTGCCCTGCCTGGAACGCAACACCCTCGCCGTCCAATTCGATCCAGACGCCCTTGATAGTCGGGGTCAAATCCTTCAGCCTGGCGACCCGCCCGATCACATCCAGGAGCGGCAGATGTTCCGCATCGGGTTCCTCGTCGATATCCGCCTCGATAACCGTGTCTTCGAGCAGCGTTGCGCAGCAGGCAAGTGTCTTGCCTTCATCCCGTTCCATATCCATCAGCGCAAAATCAGAGGCCTCATTATGCTCCACCGCGCCTTCCAGTACCTCGACTTTGCAAGTAGCACACAGACCATGGTTGCAGGCATAAGGCAGATAAATTCCCGCGCGCAGGCAGGCATCCAGAATCTTCTGCCCCTCCTCGACTTCAATGGTTTCGCCGATGGGTTCGATGGTTAACTCAAAACTCATGCCCTGATCTCCATTAACTCTACTGCACTCGATAGAAGGGGTTAATTGCCCACACCATGCAAGCCTTCCAGGCCGGGCGTTTTAAATCGCAGAAAGCTCTGATGTCCGACACTGTTTTCTTCAAAAGATTTGTCCAGCTCCGGCGTCCAGGGCTGGTCATAAAACTCCCATACCGCATCATCCCAATCGACTTTAGCCATATCCGGATGCTGGGATCTTTCCGGTGTGAACACCTGCTCCAGAAAATCACGCATTTTCATGTCCTTCGGTACGCGATAAGTGCCGGCACATAGATACATCAAATGCTCATCCCACAATACGTAGATGTTCATATCCCCACCGTAGTTTTCTTCACGATTAGCGCAGGGGAAATCGTAGGACTCTCCAATAAATTTAACAGCCATCTCATAGTACTCCCGTTACAATTTCAAGCGGCGCGCCGATTCCGATCGACGCTTACAGATCTACTCGATCAGGCGACCTCTTCACCCGGTCCAGCCTGCCATTGTGTCCAGTTTTTGTGGTCAGGTGACCCCTTGTACTCACCGGTATCGGTCTCAGGGTCAATGTGCAGCCACTCGACGTAATCCTCCAGGCTGGCACCACCACAGTTGCCCTGGTATATCTGTTGCGGCGGGATATAGGCCTGGCAGTACTTCTGTGGTTCATTGTTGAAGATGTCCCGACAGCCGTCCGAGCACAAATGGTGTTTGGTCCCCTTGTACTCTACCTCGCGCACAATTTGCTGTAGCGGGTCATCCGGCTCGGTGTAGAAGATGGGAACCTCACACACATTACAGACCATCGGCAGGCGCTTGTTGTAGAAACGTTCGCCTTTCTCCTCCAATTCCTTCCATTTTTCAAAACGGGGACGGTAAATTTTGTCAAAATCCTCGCCATACTGCTCCGACAACCAATCCATCTCGTATGGCTCAGGTATCCAGGTGTGTAATGCGGTTGCATGGGAGTACTGATAAAGCGTCGACCAGAATTCGTGGGTCAGACGGCCCTTCTCCTTGGTCGCCACTTCGTGGTACTTGGGCATGCGAATGCCGTAGCGTGCCAGATCGTGGAACAGTGCCACACCGTTTTCTTCCCAGTAGATTTCCCAGGCTTGCTGCCAGGACATCACTTTCTTGGGCAGCATATAGTCCATCATGGTGCCAATAAGGCCGAGCAGTCTATAGCCGCGCCAGAACCACTTGTCCAGCCAGGCCTGCACAATCGGCACATTGTCCTCATGCTGCTCAAGTATGAATTTGACCAGTTCAAGGCCCAGGGTCATGTGCCTGCTCTCGTCCGACTGAGCGGAGAAGCCGAAGGTCGTCGTCGCCATGTCCCCGTTGAAAGCAGCGCCGGAAACAAAAGGCATAAACAGCAGATTGGTAAGCACGTACTCAAATGAAAAGCCGATAGCTGTCACGAATTCGAAAGGACCCGCGGTCATAGCATCCTCGAAATACGACTTTGGAATCGACAGATACCAGGCACGGTCTCTGATACGCTCAAACTGGTGCATGCCATTGAAGTATTTGTTGTAGTGACTGAAAGCGTGCGTCTGTGTCTGGAAGTGCCGCAGTTCATCAATCGACTGCATTTGACAGGCGACACGTGCACCCGCACCCCTCATGCCACGCCCCATCATCGCAAAACCACGATGCGCTGAATGCTCCAGTGGCGTAATGCCCTGAATCCACAGCTTGATGGCATTCATATAACGTGCATCACTGATGTTGAGTTGCCCACTGTTCTGGGCGAAGGCATCCAGAATGGCGTAGAGCTTGCGCTCTTTTTCCGCCTGGTATTTCCAATAGGAGTCCATGGTCAGGCGAAACGGGATCTTCCCATTTGTCCCAATCTGTAATCTTGATGCCCTCGTACTTGTCGTAGGGAAACACATCATCCATATCCTGATAGGTGGTATCCCAATCGAGATCACGTGTCATCAACTGATACTTCTGCTTCATGTTCAGGCGTTTTGGTTTCTGATCGGTCATGTTTTTTACTCCGAAAAGTGAGTTATTAGATAGAATAAGCGCATATCAATTAATTAAAGCCGTGCGAGAACAAACTCATCCTCTTCTTCGTCAACATTCCCCTGAGAGAGAAATCAAATTGATGTGCATCTCCTGCAAATCGAAATCACGACCTATCTTCTCTTCAATGGTCTCTCTCTTGACGACCAGGCGACCCTCGCAATCAATCTTTACCATGCCCGGCGTGTAATTGGCGATCGCATCCGGGATTGTCTTCCAGGATGGCCTCGATAATAGGCCGCGCCTCTTCATTATTCTGCAGTGCAATAAATACCTTGTCTGCCATCTTCCTGCTCCTCAGAGTTCAAGTTTGATTTTCGCGGCGCGAGCGCGCAGGTCACTGGTAACGCTCTCTATGAATTCGTCCGCTTTGTCACCGAGGGCTTCTTTGGTCAACGGCGCAACAGCCTCGATGACCCGCGGCATCCATTTCGCAAACCAGCCTTCGATGATCGCCTTATTTTCTGCGGATTCGGCAGCAGCCACCTTCAGGGTCGCGTCCGTCCATCTCGCCGACTCTTTATACCAGTCCGACATGAATTCAATCAGCATGGCAAAACCAGCGCCTCCTTGCTTAGTCACTTCGTGTTCAAAACGGTCGAACGCCAACGGATGAATGACACCATCCAGCAGGAAAGTTCTGCAGCACATGCAGCTCAAACCAATCCTTTTCGACAAAGCTGTCTTCAACCAGCTTGCGCATGGGCTGCCAGACTTCGAGGTTGAGCCAGTACTCTTTGGCATTTTCGAGCACGCCGGTGTAGTTCTTATCCAGGACCAGGCCTATGCGCGTGATATACTGCGCGTTGCCCAGCCGGTCCATGCCCTGCAGGGACGCCGCAGAGGTCATGGGAGTGCCGTAGCCATAGGAAGCGATATAGTAATTGGTAAGATTGGCGCCCCATTCCAGATGGCGCAGCGGTATTATCAGCTTACGGATTTTTTCCTTCCACTCCTCCGGGATCGGGTCCATTAATCCGCGTTTCTCGACAAAGCTGAAATTCTTCTCCTGGGATTCCTGCTGTTTGGCGCGCTGAATAACGTAGGGACCGTAGTAATACTGTCGCGGGTCCAGCAACAGGTCGAAATCGTCCATCTTGATGGCAGTGCGCCTGACATCGTACAGCTCTAATTCAGGCTCCCAGGTGGGACGGTAGTGAAAATTGATCTTCGGCTGCATGTCGAACACCGCCTCCTGATAGCGAGACGCCGGTTTACCTTCACCGATCCGCGCTGCCACATGGTCAAATGTCTGGCGCAGCGGCTCAATAGAGGCAGTTTTGATTTCAATGGACATGTTTTGCTCCCTTATAGAAACTTAGTTGTTTTCACTCTCGTCACCAGATTCCGGGCCCTGCCCGGCGACGCTGTCATACCAGACCGCTTCATGGCGATCCACCATGTTTTCCTGCTCCGGCGTAAGAAATTTCACCCGATTTGTCTTACAGAATTCGTCAAAGGCGCGCTCCGTAAGAATCATCTCCAGGAACAGCTTGGGGTCACCTATGGAGAAGTTGAATTCCACGAATCCCGGGCGTTCACGGCTGATGACTCGCACAAAACACGGAGTATCCACGGTGGCTCTCCCGGGTCGACTCGAACTGATTTTGCTAACTGTGCCCACGCTTGAAAATTCTCACTATTGTTAGATGCTTGTCTCTGTCGAATGCATTGCAGCGAATGAGGCCCACACTCGATAGACACACTTACAAAGCAAAGTGTGTGCCACAATATTTTATTATTTATTTATCAGTAGGTTAGACTGGAGTCACGTTTGAAAACGGCGCGATCAGCAAGAAGGTTTTCTGAAATGCTTAACTTTGAACAGGAGGTTTTATGATTTAGTTAACAGTCTCGCGCTCGCTGCACCGTATCAGCTTTTGCCAATACCACTCTTTTTTAAACGATAATCCAGGGCAGGCCGTGACAGTCCGAGGGTTTTAGCCGCTTTGGTGACGTTGCCACCGGCCCTTTCCAGGGCTTTTGTCATCAGGTTGATTTCAAGCTGTTCCAGATTGAAATCAGCATCCAGCAGTTGATCCACCAGTTGGCTGCCTGTTGCGCTTGCTGCGGGAGCAAGGTTGCCGTCATCGGATACGGCCGAACCCGGCTCCTCCTCACATTCTTCAATGTATCGAAACAGCTGAGAGCTCTCGATATGACAGCGATTTTGCAGCCAGGATGATACCCCGTTCCACGACATTTTCCAGCGCGCGGATATTGCCGGGCCAAGCGTAGGCCATCAACGCATTCATCGCCCTGCTGGAAAAGCCCAGGGTCTTTTTCCCATGCAAGGCCTCGTGCTTCTTGACGAAGTATTCGGCCAACAAGGGGATGTCCTGCTTGCGTTCACGCAGGGGGGGGATTTCCACGGGGAATACGTTCAAACGATAATACAGGTCAGCACGAAACCGGCCCGTTTTAACCGCCTGTTCCAGGTTTTCGTTGGTGGCCGCTATCAAGCGTACATCTACTTTGCGGGTTTTTTCACCTCCGACCCGCTCCAACTCTCCATCCTGTAAAACCCGCAACAGGGCAGCCTGCGCCCTGGGACAGAGTTCTACCACTTCATCCAGAAAAATGGTGCCCTTGTCAGCTCGCTCAAAGCGACCTTTACGGGAGTGAGACGCGCCGGTAAATGCGCCTTTCTCGACACCAAACAGTTCGGCTTCTATCAGATCCGGGGGGATAGTGGCGCAGTTAACCGCAACAAACGGCTCGTTGGCGCGCTGGCTGTTGACATGCACGCCCCTGGCCATCAGCTCTTTACCGACACCGGTTTCCCCGGTCAGCAGCACAGAAACATTCGAATTCGATGCCTTATTCGCCAATTGGCAGACGCGCATGAATACGTCCGATTTTCCCACCGCGTCCCCGAAAGCATCCGTGGCGTAGAGATCATTGCGCAACACATCGATCTTGGAGTGCAATTCATACAACTCTTCGATCATCGAATCGAGCTTGAAATATTTTCTGAATTCTTCGCAATCCTCCCACTCTTGTGCAGGTTTGCCCACGATACGGCACTGTTCCTGCCCGCAACCCCGACAGGTGACCTCCCTGAAAATTATCTCCTGATCCATTATCGACGATGCGTAGCCACAGGCATAACCCAACAGGCTCCAGCAAGCGGGCTCCGCTAGCATCCCAGGTCCGAGAGGCAGATTTCTACCTCCCAGGAGTCGTGCCACAGCATCTCGGCGTAAAAGTGGCCCGTCTTCCTGTCGAGTTCAACTTTTATCGGCTCGGCTTTAACCATCCCGCGCAGCATGTGCAATTGCGGGCCGGCCATGAACATGTCCATATCACTGCCATCTGGCCGCAGCTTCCGCGCCAGCTCCGCATCAGAGATACCGTTGGTGTAACCGAGCCGCATAAAAAATGCCTTCGATCTCTCCATACCGAGAATCTGCAGGACTTCCATACGGAATATGGCCAGTGCAGGCAAGGTCATCAGGAGGACGCGCTGCTCACCCAGCCAGATCTTGCCCTGCGCCGTTTGAAACTTGAGTTGGCCTGTCAGATCCCGCGCATCAGGATAGGAGGTATAGACTTCACTACTGTCCATAATTATCTTTTTATATAATAAAATTATTGTCTACATACACCCGACCATCGGCCCGGCCGCGTCCAACAGTACGCCTCGAAACATCGAATGTCGACTACAATTTAATCATATAATGAAATCTGGATGGGTGGGCCTGAAGTGCCCGCGGGCTTACTCCACGCTGTGCAGATTAATGACCTCGTGAAAACTCCCGTCTGCTCACCCACGTTGATTGACTGGCGCCCTGGTACTCCCCGCTTCAGTTCAGGGGCTTCAGTCTGCTCGGCCATCTACCGGCTCCCGTTTCGTACATACCGCCACCGGCAAGCATGGATTCGATATAGTTGATATAGTTGGTTGTTGAAAGCGAGTTAGCTAAATCATAATGCGAAAAATAATTTTTGAAGAACTTGGTACGATTGACTATAAAACAGCCTGGGATTATCAAGAAAAAATCGTTGCTGCTACGGTCGCAAAAAAAACACACAATCGAAAAGCAGGGTTTGAGCAGCGGAAAACACAGAACTATTTTCTTTTTTGCGAACATCCGCACGTATACACTTTGGGCAAAAGCGGTGATGCAAAGCATTTGCTATTAAACGAAAAAGCATTACAAGAAAAAAATGCTGCTTTTTATGAAACCAATCGAGGCGGCGATATCACCTATCACGGACCTGGCCAGATTGTCGGTTACCCGATTCTTGACCTCGACCATTTTTACCACGATACCCATCGTTTTTTAAGAGAACTCGAAGAGATCATTATTTGCAGTTTGGCTGATTTTAACATTCACGGGCAGCGTTACCCCGGATTTACCGGTGTTTGGATCGACCCTGACGACCCCCTTAAAGCACGCAAGATTTGCGCAGTGGGTGTGCGATGCAGCCGGTGGGTTACGATGCATGGATTTGCTCTTAACGTAAATACAGACCTTGCTTATTTCAACAACATTATCCCGTGCGGCATAAATGATAAACAAGTCACCTCAATGCAAAAAGAACTGGGAGCAATTGTTGATATCGAGAGAGTGAAAGCGAGGCTAAAAAAGCATTTTCTGTCCGTATTTAAATCGGAAAAGGATAGTTCAACCTAAAAACCGCAGTTGGATCACGGCCATCGTGCGCGCTGCTAGTGCTCCAATGTTCGACGCCAGCTCGCCGTTGCCGATGGCCTACGCGCGTCAGCCGAGTTCGGTCTCCCAATCCCGGTTCTCAATGATGTCTTTGATAGCCAATAGGAAGCGCGTCGCGACGACGCCGTCAAAGGCGCGGTGGTCATAGACCAAGCTAATGACCCCAACGTGGTGGATTGCAATGGCGTCTCCCACGGCAACCGGTTTCCGCGATACCCCTTCGGTGGCCACAATCGCAACGTTCGGCTGATTGATGATCGGGCCGGACGCGAAGGTGCGCCCGGGGTTGGTGATCGTGAAGGTCGACCCCTTCATATCCTCCGACGGCAAGACCTTGTTCCGGCCGTCCTCGGCCTTCTGCTTGATCTGCTGGGCAAGCCCCCGGAGATTCAACTGGTCAGCGTTCTTGATCACTGGAACGATCAGACCATCCTCGTCCATGTCGACCGCAATGCCGAGGTTTACGTAGGGGTGCAACGTCTGCGTCTTTTTCTCAAAGTCGATAGAGGCGTTCACTGGCGGGATTTTCAGCAGCACCTCGCAGACGGCCCGTGCCGCGAACGGCAAGTAGCTCAGGGACGCGCCGGTCTGGGCCTTGAAGGCCTCTTTGTGTTTGCGCCGCATCTGCTCGACGTTCTCATAATCCACCTCGACTGAGGTCCACACCTGAGCGGCGGACTGCAGCGAGTGGATCATTCCGGCGCCGACCGCTAGTCGCATACGGGACAGCTTGACAACCTCGTCTCGAGGATCGCCGCCAGCCGCAGCGAGAGCAGCCGCTGGTTGCGCGCTGGGCTCCGACTGTACATGGGCTGCGGCAGGACCCCTGGCAATTGCAGCCTCGATGTCCTCGCGGCGGATCCGCCCGCCCGCCCCGGTACCGGTGACGGTAGACAGGTCAACGTTGTTCTCGGCTGCCAGCCGACGCACAATCGGCGAGTACAGTTTGCCGCTGGAACCACCGGCAGCCAGAGGCGCTACGCTTGAGCCGGCCGACGCAACGGGTACCGCCACCGCAGCCTCCTGGGCCGGAGCTGGTGCCGCGCTCGAATCGCCTGGCACCGAGCCGGGTTCCCCGATACGCACAAGTTCAGTACCGACCGGAACCGTGTCGCCCTCGGCTACCATGATCTCGAGGATCACACCGTCATACGGACTCGGATATTCAGAGTCCACCTTATCGGTGGACACTTCAAACAGTGGGTCGTCGAACGCGACGGTGTCGCCGATGTTCTTCAACCACGAGCCAATAGTGCCTTCGGTTACAGTCTCACCGAGTTTAGGCATTGTCACGACCCAAGATTCGCCAGCCATTTTTAGTCTCCCTGGATGCAAGCCCGTCGCCGGGGGGGTTCAGTCACAGTGTATAAATCAGCCATGTAAGGAGCGTCCGGAGAACGTGATCATCGTTTCCCCGACCAGCTCGGACAGGCTGGGGTGAGCGTGAATGAGGTGGCCGACGTCCGCCGGGGTCGCCTCCCAGTTCACCGCGTAGTAGCCGCCGGTGAGCAGCTCCGAGGCCCAGGGGCCGCACAGATGGAAACCGATAATCGGGCCTCCGTTCTTGATTGCGAGGATCTTGACCATGCCCTCGGTCTCGCCCACGATCATCGACCGCCCGTTGCCCGGCCACGGGTGCTTCTTCACCTCGTAGTCGACGCCGGCAGCCTTGGCCTGCTCCTCGGTCATGCCGGCCCAGGCAACCTCGGGGTGCGCGTATACCACCCACGGCACCTTGGAGTAGTCCACCGGCACCGGGTTCTCGCCGAGGATGGTATCGACGGCGACAATCGCCTCGGCATAAGCCACGTGGGCCAGGCCGGGGGTGTTCACGCAGTCGCCAATCGCGTAGACGTTGGATTTCGCGGTCCGCATGGTGTTGGTGTCGACGTCGATGAAACCCGCGGCGTCGAGCTTCAGCCCGGCTTCGGTGAAGCCCTGGTCTTCGGTGACCGGACGGCGACCGATCGCCACCAGCACCTGGTCGACCTCAACGGTAGATTTCTTTCCATCCACCTCATACGGAACGATAACAGATTTGTTCTTGTGCTCGAGCTTGCCGACACGCGCCTTCGCCACGATCTTCATGCCGCGCTTCTTCAGGCTCTTTTCCAGGTGGTTGGCGACATCGCGATCCGGGCCGATGGGCAGCACGGCCTCATCCATCGCCTCGAGCAGGGTGGTCTCCACACCCATGTCGGTGTAGAGCGATGCGAACTCGACGCCGATCACACCGCCGCCGATGACCACCACACGCTTCGGCAGCGATTCCAGGGTGGAGTTCGTCGCCTCATCGGAGGTGATCACCTGAGGGCCCAGATCCATACCCGGGATCACCTTGGGCGCCGAGCCGGAGCAGATAATGACGTTGGCCGAGTCAATCACTTCGCCGTCGACGGAAACCTTGCCGTCCTTGGTCAGCGTACCCTTACCCATGAAGGTCTGGATCTTGCGGCGCTTGATCAACCCCTCCAAACCCTTGTGCAGTTGCGTCATGATGCTGCTCTTGCGCTTGTTCACACCGGGCCAGTCGATTTTGGTCTCGCCCTTGGGAATGTGGAACCCGAAGGAGTCGGCATGTCCAACGGTGCGATACACCTCGGCTGCCTGCAGCAGTCCCTTGGCGGGAATGCAGCCGCGGTGTAGGCAGGTACCGCCGATCTTGTCCTTCTCGACCAGGGCGACCTTCAAGCCGGCAGAGGCGGCGTACAACGCCGACGCGTAACCACCGGGTCCGCCACCGAGGACACAAATATCGAATTTGCTCATGCCCGTGCGACCTCCTTTAAGGTTTCTGCGATCTGAGCGGGCTGTGGCAGCACCGCGTCCTCCAGGGTGGGACTGGTCGGTGTCGGCGTGTTCAACGCCCCGATCCGGGCCACCGGTTGGTCGAGGTACCAGAATGCCTTCTCCTGGATCTGCGCGGAGATCTCCGCGCCCATCCCCATATGCACGGCCGCCTCATGCAGGACCACGGCGCGCGAGGTCTTCTTCACAGACTCGATCACCGTGTCAATGTCCATCGGTACCACGGTGCGCAGGTCGATGACCTCCACCGAGATCCCATCTTTGGCGAGCTCGTCGGCGACCTCCAATCCCTGATGCACCCCGGCCGAGTACGTCACCAGGGTGACGTCGGAACCCTCACGCACCACGCTGGCCACACCCAACGGGATCGGGTCCAGGGGCGGCGTGCCCGGCGCCGTCAGGCGCCGGTAGAGGTACTTGTTCTCAAGAAAGAGGGTCGGATTGTTGTCGCGAATGCTCGCGATAAGCAGGCCCGCGACGTCCTCAGGACGCCCAGGCATCACTATCTTTAGCCCCGGTACGTGCGCGAAGTACGACTCAACGCTCTGCGAGTGCGTGGGGCCGGCCCGCAATCGAGCGCCGAAGGGCGCACGCATCGTCACCGGAATCGGATCCCCGGTGCGCCAGTGATGACGTGCCATCACATTGATGATGGGGTCGAATGCGCAGGAGATGAAGTCGGCGAACTGAAACTCCACCACCGGCCGCAACCCGACGAGGGCGGCTCCGGCGGCAAGCCCGGTGAATCCGGTCTCCGCGATGGGAACGTCTACCACCCGGGTCGGGCCGAACTTTTCGAGGAAGCCCTTGGTCACCTTGAAGGCGCCACCGAACTGCCCTACGTCCTCGCCGATGATGAAGACGTTCGGGTCTGCTTCCATTTCCGAGTCCAAGCCCACCCCGACGGCATCGAGGTATGTGTACTTATCTTCTGTAGTAGTTGTCAACTTGTTCACCCGCCTTTGTCACGTTTCGGTCACACCCTAGAAAAAATGCTTCAGTCCGAGATTACCTCAGTCCGCAAATACACCGTCCTCAATATTGCCGGGATCGGGCATCTCTGCTTTTATCGCGATCGCTCGCGCCGCGATAGCCCACTTGTGCGCCACCTCACGGGTGGCTGCGGCATCGTCGGAGCTTATGATGCCGGCCTTGATGAGTCGCTTCTCGATGAGTTCGACCGGATCTTTCTTGGCCCATTCCTCGCGCATCTCGGTCGGCACGTAGTCCGCCGGGTCGTGCTCAGCGTGCCCGTGCATCCGCATCGTGACCGCCTCGATGATGGTCGGCCCGCCGCCAGCGCGAGCGCGGTCGACCGCCTCCTGCATAGCGTCATAGACCGCCACGACGTCGGTGCCGTCGCACTTGATGCCGGGCATGCCGTAGGCGACCGCCTTGATTGCGAAATTGGCCGAGTGGCTCTGCAGGTTTAGCGGCGTGGAGTAGGCCCACTGGTTGTTCTGGATCATGAAGATCACCGGCAACTGCAACACACTTGCGATGTTCACGGACTCATGGAAGTCCGCCCGAGAAGTGGAGCCGTCCCCGCAGACTGCCGTGGTGACCCGATTCTCGCCGCGGTACTGGCTGGCGAAAGCCATTCCGGTGGCGACCGGGAAGTTCGCCGGGATATGGCTCGGCGGATTATAAGTATTCAGATCCAGCCGACCGAAGTGCAACGTGCCGTCCCGGCCGCCAGTGGGACTGGTGGCCTTACCCATGAACGAGGCCATGATCTGCTCCGGCGGCATACCACGCCACAGGTGTGCGCCGACGTCCCGGTGCAATGGACACAGATAGTCGTCGTCGGTCATTGCAGCGATCATGCCGACGCTGATTGCCTCATGCCAGTTGCCGGAGTAGTACGAGCCGAGCAGGTCACCACTCATATACATCGAGGTCATCCTATCCTCGAAGGCCCTGGCCTTCACCATGAACTCGTACAACTTCTTGACAAATTCCGGATCCCGATCTTTCAGATTCGCCGGAGCCTCCTCGCTGGTGTCCTTGATATTCAATGCGCTCAAGACGTCCGCCGAAGGCGCTTGCCGCTGTGTTGTCGGGCCCAGTTCGGGTTCTTCTGGTGTGGGCGCCAACTTCGGACTGCGCTTAGACCGAGTGACCATCTTCATCTCTCCGTGTTGTTGTTCGTTTAGACAACTCGTCGCCCAACTCTGCAAAAGGGGCTTTTTGCACAGCATTTCCTCTGGACGTTCTTATGAGCCCCTACAGTTTTAAACAGATATTCTGCAACTCGGTGTAGAACTCCAGAGAGTGCTCGCCACCCTCGCGACCGATACCAGAGCGTTTCATACCACCAAAGGGTGCACGCAATTCGCGCAGGAACCAACTATTGATCCAGACCGTACCGGCATCAAGTCGCGCAGCAACGCGATGGGCACGAGAGACACTCTCTGTCCACAGCGTTGCTGTTAAACCATAAGGGCTATCATTGGCAAGTTGGATCGCTTCTTCTTCGGTATCAAAAGGTGCAACATGGCAACAGGGGCCAAAAACCTCTTCGCGAATCACTATCGCGTCTTCCGGCAAACCTGTCCAGATAGTCGGTTCTATCCAGTTGCCACCAGCAAATTCCTCAGGCATCTCAGGAACGCCACCACCGGTAACTACAGTTGCCCCGGCATCCACCGCCGCCTGGTAAAAGGACAACACCTTAGTGCGATGAGAGGCACTGATAAGCGGCCCCATAGAGCTAGGGTCCTCCGACACACCCAGTATAAGTCCTTCCGCGCCTGCTTTGAGCTTAGCAACAAACTCGTCGAAGATTGAACGCTCCACATAAACACGCTCAGTACCAAGACATACCTGACCCGTGTTGGCAAAGCAGGAACGCACGGTTCCCTCAATGGCTTTATCCATATCACAGTCAGAAAAAACGACTGCGGCGTTCTTGCCACCCATTTCCAATGCCACATCGCGCACACCCTGGGCGGCGGCGGTCATCAACTTTACACCGGTTTCAGTAGAGCCGATAAAAGTTATAGCATCTACGTCCTGATGACGAATCAAGGCATCACCGGTGGTGCGACCGCGACCGACCAAAACATTAAAGACACCCTTGGGCATACCCACTTCGTTCATCACCTCACCCAACAAACAGGTGGTCAGCGTGGTTTCAACGGAGGGCTTAACAACCACAGTGTTACCACACGCTAATGCAGGAGCCACTTTCCAGGTCATTAACAGATAGGGCAAATTCCAGGGAAGTATCGCAGCAATGACACCCTTGGGCTTGCGAATGGAATAGTTGAGTGCGCCAGTGCCATCCGGTGTCGGCGTCGAAAAGGTTTCGCCCGACACACTTTTGACCATATCGGCAAAGACTTTAAAATTATTCGCGCCACGGGGAATATCCAGGTGCCTGGCTAAACTAGTAGGTTTACCAGTATCGGCACATTCAGCCTCAAGAAAATCTTCAAAGCGTACGTGAACGCGATCTGCCAGGGCGTACAAGAGATCAACACGGTCATTGAGTAGCATTGACCCCCATTCGCCGTTCAGAGCAGTTCGAGCCGCCTGAACAGCCATATCCACCTCCTGCTCACCACCATCATGAACAATGCCAATTTGCTCACCAGTTATGGGGCTTAAGTTGGAAATGGTCTCTCCACTGGATGACTCGACAAACTCGCCGTTGATAAAATGTTTACTCTCTCTCATAACAAGACTGACCTCTTAACTGAAAACTAACCAAAATTCCAAAATTGTGGTGTTCGCAGATGTATTGATCCACAGCGGGGATTCACGCTCGACTGACATACACAGAAGGCAAAATGTGTGCCACAACAATATTTTCTTTATTTTTGAATAGCTTATGTAGATTTTGCTGCCATTGTGGCGCTGAAAACGAATTGCTCCGAGAGCAGATTTTCTGAAATAATTGAATTTGAGAAGGAGGATTAATGATTTGGTTAAATGACCCGGCGACCACAACCGTGCCCCAGGTCAGTTTTTACCATAGAGGGAGCAATGCTCGACCCGTTAGAGCTCGAGCACCAGCAGATCGTCCTTGGCGGGAGGCCGACTCGACCCAGCTGGCAGTAAAGGAGCACTCCTCGTAGGAGTAAGGCGATTAAAGCCAGCAGCTCTTTGGCACCGAAGTATCTACTTTACCCGAAATGTCTTATTATTAATTGCTTTTATATTTAACTGTTATAATATTAATATTAATATTTTTCCAATTTAACGGCATGTTGAGAAACTCGGCGCAAGCCGTAGGCTGGCGAATTAGTGCGCATCCGGAAACGCCGATATTTCCCTGGATCGTCTTTCCCGCGCAGGCGGGAATCCATGAAAATCAAGGGCTTACTGGATCCCCGCCTGCGCGGGGACGACAATAAGGCGAGTTTCCGGATGCGCACGAATTAGAGGTGTAGCTTGATCACGCATGTGAAGATCGATACTGGACTGGACATTGAAAGCGAGATGAACTGCACGAGTATGTTCCGCGACATCATGCATCTGAGACATGAACTCAATAACCTGGCCAACAGCGTCGCTGCAACGATGGATCTGCGCGGGTCGGAAATGGCCATCATCGATACACTGGGCAGGTTCGGCGCGTTGACGATGAGCGACCTGGCGGCAGCCTGTTTTTTCTCACCCCCCGAACGCAACCTACACGGTCAGGTCACTGGAAAAAAACAAGCTGCTCAAACGCACTCGATCGAAAAATTCGCAACGCGTGGTGATTGTGGAGCTGACACCATCAGGCGAGGCGGTATTCAAGAAGAGTTACCCGAGCACCCTGCACGAAGTCAACGGCTTCTTTGACTCGAAACTCAGCAAGAATGAACGCAAAACCCTGGCGAAGCTGTTGAACAAGCTGGCGACATAGCGTCATTGCTGCCGTGGACTCCCTGGCGGTTACAGGTAGGGGTTGTCAATACTGGGCGCCGCGTCGATCGGGGGCAAATCGCGAGTCCGGAAGGCATTAACCAACGAATCCCTGTCATCAATCATCTGTTTCAGTTGTTTGATCAAATGCAGAACCTGCGGACTGAAATCCACGTCTTCCATATAATTTTCCGCCTGTTCAAAGTTGCCCAATTCCCGGGCCAATTCGATCTTCATCATAAGTTCATTTTCCCACCCGTCAGACAGTAGCGCATCCAACTCGACCATATTGTTGCGCTCCCGGTCGGTAAGGGGAGAAGCTTCCCGTTTGCCACGACGCGCGTGATTGGACTTTTGCCACGCCCAGGTTCTGAGCATAAGCATCCGCTCTTTATCCGCTGACGATTCCTTTTCCACCAGGTCGAGGTATTCCTGGGCTTTGAGTTCGCGATAACCCGTGACCATATCTTCATCGGGCTCTTCCAAAGTCTCAAGGTCTGTCAACCAGACGACCTGTTCGCAGCCCTTACAACTGGCCACGATGGCCTGTTCCGGCATCATCATCGCATCCACGTAACCATCGGTCCACAGAACACTGCCGCTGTGACTGCCTTCAAGAAGTGGATGAATCTCAATGGCTTTATTGCAGTGAGAGCATTGTCGGTATATGGGCGCACCGTATTTCATTGCTTACCTCCTCAGTCCTTGCTTCGCGTGTCTTCCCGGTTTGCCGTAATGCGGTCAATTGCAATCACGACAATCTCTCTTTGCTGGATTTCCAAAAAGGATTGAACGAAATAGCCCAGAACCAGCAGCAGGGTCACCGTGGATACTGCCACGCTGAATTTGGTCTGGACCTTATTATCCCTGCCTTCCGTCTTGCCTGTCTTCGCGCTTGTGCTCATTAAAGACACCCCTATCGTTTAGTTTCCTTCAACAGACAATCTCAATAGACATCTTTCATATAACGCCTGTCAATTTTCATCTGCTCCAGGTATTGCCGGGCCTCCTCTGGGGACCTGCCACTCTGCTGTTCGATAAGCTGCACAATGGTATTTTCGACATCGGCAACCATCTGTGATGCATCACCACAGACATAAAGATAAGCGCCACCCTCCAACCACTCAAAGAATTCGACGGCGTTCTCCGCAATGCGGTGCTGTACATAGACCTTTTCCTGCTGATCCCTGGAGAATGCCAGATCCAGCCTGGTCAGCACGCCCTGCTCAGCAAATGCCCGCCATTCCTCTTCGTAGAGAAAGTCACGATTCCTGTGTTGGTTGCCAAAGAACAGCCAATTTTTACCCTCGTCCATTCGTGCACGCCGTTCCTGCAAAAAGGCACGAAACGGGGCGACTCCGGTGCCGGGGCCAATCATAATGATGGGGGTGCTACCCTCTTGTGGAAGCACGAAGTTTTCATTAACTTCAGGGTAGATACGCACTTTATTGTCCGCCGCTACACGGTGACTCATGTAGCCGGAAGCACCCCCAAAATAGCGGTGATCATCAGCCTGGTAACTGAGTAGTGCCACCAGCAGATGAACCTGATCGCCCACTTCTGCCTGACTCGAGGCAATCGAATATCTCCGGGGCGTCAGTCGGCGCAGGCAGCCGATAAATTGCTCTGCGGATACACTCGCTGGATACTTTCGCACCAGTTCAAACACTTGGTGATTAACCACAAATTCACGCAGTGAGCCGGTATCAGCGGCAATATCCGCGAGCGCCTGTTCGTTGGAGATTGCGGCATAAGCCTTGATAAATCCCGGATAACACTGGGTGAGTTCAAAGTTTTCCACCAGAGCCTGCCGAATGGGCAGGGTCTTCCCGTCCATTTTGACCTCGGCAGCAGGGTCGATCTGGAGATTGTTCAGCAACTCCTGGACTTCCTCGGGATCGTTATGGAACCAGACGCCCAGCAGGTCCCCCGGTTTATAGCTGATGCCGGAGCCGTCCAGGGAGAAGGCAACATGGCGGAAGTCCCTGTCTGATCCGTCTTCGACCAACCGTCGGTTTTCAAGAAGTGTGGCCGTAAACGGATTCTGTTTGTGGTAATAAGACCTGTCGGGACCAATCTGGGCTGCCGGGGCAGTGGTTTGTACGTAGGTGGGTTCAAGCCGGTTTTGTAAACTACTGACTGCCGACATGATCCAGTTATCAGATACTTCTTCGTAGTCCACATCACAGGCACCGCGATCGAGCATTCTTTGCGCGCCGAGGGCGGCGAGACGCTCATCCAGATCAATGCTCGTTTGACAGAAGTAGATGTAGGCGCTGTCTCCGAGGCCGAGAACGCCGTAGTTCAGGTGACGAAGATCAGGGGCATCGTCGGCAAGCAACTGCTCGTGGAGAGCGACAGCGTCATCCGGGGGGTCGCCCTCACCATAGGTGCTGGTAATAATGATGACATGGCTTTCCTCCGCCAGGCCGCTGACGCTGTAGCCTGCCAACGAACGAACCCGCACCGGCAGGCTGTTGATCTTTAAGGTAGATCTCAGCTGGTTGGCAATGCGCCTGGCATTACCGGTTTGTGTCGCATAAAGAACTGTCAAGATATCCGACGATGAAGAGGTCTGGTGATCAATGTCAACAACCTCGCCCAGGTCTTTGACGACTATTTTCTTAACCTGCGTTATCGCCGAGTTTCGAAAGCGAACCGCTTCGGACAGATAAAGGCCCACCGGGCAGAATAGCCGACACCAGAATTCCGGAATAAGAAACGATCCCAGCAGACTCAGCGGTAAAATGTACCACTGGATCCCCATCCCCTCCAGTGAGAACATCATGCTGAAGGGCTCGTAAGAGCCCAGCGCAGGGTGACGAGACAGGAAAATCAGCATCAGCGCGAGCCAGCTCATGACAAAAATGACCCTGCGGGCATTCTTTGCCATTGCGGGCGTTATGGCGAATTTAATACCGCCTATTTTTTGCAGCAGTGTCTGAACCACTTGAAAGGGACACAGATAACTGCAATAGACGTTTCTGCCCATAAAAAGGATGCCGAACGCAGTGCCACCCACCATGAGCCACCAGATGGGATGCTGATCGACATCCGGGATGTAGCCCATCGCGATACCGGCCAGCGTGCCGAGGCTGATCGAGGCGTTGGCATAAAACCCGACAAAGCCCAGAACCGCGAAGGGCAGCAACACTTTGACCGGTTTGGCTATCTTTCTGGGTGCATACACCACAACGAGAACGCACAGGAGCAAGCCCATCATCAGGGCTTCATTGAGACCCGGAAACCATTCTCGCTCCTTCCAGGTTTTCTCCAGGCCCAGGTGTTGTTGCGCCCCCTTATGGACCGCGTCAGCGATTGCCCTGGCAAACCCCCTTGAGGATATCGTAGCGCCCGAGATACCGTCGACATCCTCGCCAAAGAGGAAATCATCGGTCACCGTTTTATTGATAAACTGATTGAAGAATTTTTGACGCACCAACTTCTGCAGGTACGGCGGTGTTTCGGTATGCGTGAGTACCACGACCTCCTTGATGCGCGCCGTATCCTCCCCTCGCTCGGCTTTGACGCCCAATACGAATGGCCCGCCATAGCCCTTACCGGAAGCAATAACCAGTGCCGTATTCAAGACCTCCGGAGCCGAAACAAAAGCAATAGGCAGGCCCGGGTACGCCTCGGTGCGAGTCCAGTCATACTCCGGATAATGTTTTTTCGCGAGCGGCAGGTACTCGGGTTGGGCGGCGATGTAACCTACAATAAAGGCCAGGACCAGGCTACCCCAGGCAAACAACTCCAGGGTTCTCTCCAGATAGTGGCCTTTAAGTCCTATGCTCATGATTCAACCCGGGCAGACGCATGGTTTCGGTCAGCGCCAGCACATGCTATTGCAACTGCGGGTTGACGTAGGTTTTCCACAGATACGCCATGATCAGCACACCGGGACCGGCGAAAAAGATCAATCCCATAGCGCCGGACTGCTCGACGCCCTCCAGGAAGGATGCGCCAGCCCACGCGACACCAAACATGATCGCGAGGCATGAGATGATGAAGCCGCCCCATACCCACCAGGCCAGGGAAACTTTAATGGACAGGTAAGCCAGACCCTGAACCATCAGGGTAAACAGAATGCCAAAACAGAACCATTGCATGAGCTGCATTTGTTTGTCCCCCTCAGGAAATGTTGGAAGTGCCGTAGGTGTGTTTGTTGTGTTTGTTGACGCGCATGCCCTGACCGGTCTTCCAGAACTTTTTCACTTTTTCCGGATCCTCGGTGGAGCCATAACCGAATGCGGGATGCATATCGGCCATCAGTCCGTGAATCGCCTTAGGCATGATCGGATTGATCGCCATCACAAACCAGTGGTGCCAGAAATCCGGCTCATTAAAGGTACACGACGCAATACAGGCACCACAGTCACCATCGACTTCCAGCCAGTAGGTTACGCAGCGTTTGGCATCGGTGTGGAACTTCTTCACACCGTGGTGATTGCTCCAGGTGTATTGCAGGTCATCCTTATGAGTGTAATATTTGGCGCGTTCATCGCCCTCGGGGAAGACCGGATGGAAACTGGTGTCGTCCTCCATGGAGATGGCACCGCTCGGGCACGCCTCCGCACATTTCTTGCACGACTTGCAAAACTCGGTCATTCCCCAGGTGCGCGGTTGATCGTAGGCGTCTTCAAAATCGAAATCAGTGTAGACTTTGCAGATACGCACCCGTGGACCGTAACCGGGGGTCAGCAGAGTGTTATTGCGCCCGCCCTCTCCGAGGCCGGCCATAATGCCATAGGCACCGTTGATGCCCAGGTCATTGCCAGAGCCAACCGCGTTATAGCCCAGACCATTCATAAAGTATTTCATGGCGCCAGCGACCACCGCCATTTGGGTATAACCCATGCCTGCAGTTGCAGCTGAAATCCGGCTGGGGGCAGTTGCCATGGCGTCGTAATCCATAGGAACCAACAGAACAATGACGGATTTGGGTTTGAACGGAAACTCGTCCCAGCCAAACTCTCTGTCTTCCAGCATGTTATAGAGGGGATCATAGTTCCAACGCGAGTCATTTTTGGCGATACCGACGCGTACAGCCCCGAACATACGGCCCGCGGTGCGAACTGCGTCTGCCGCTTCCTCGGCAGATTTGAACTTGGCCTTGGTGGGATGTTTGAAATCCTGGGACCAGTTGTATGGCGCCGTGTCGGGAACACCGACGCCACCGACTTGCAGGCCCTTGTAGGGTAATTCGTCATAGGGCAGCCTGCCCCCTTCGAGGCCCAACTCCTCGCCCATCTCCCTGGAAAGGTGATCCGGTAGTCTGGCGGGCAGCCAGGGCATCCAGGATGCGTGGTGCAGCGCCGCATCCACCTGGGTAAAGCCCGGGCGGTTTTCATCGTACTCCAGGTTGTGCTCAAAGCCTGCTTTCAGCGGGTTGTGCCAGTCTTTCTTGTGTTTACCCCACCACTTGATCGGCCAGGGGATAAAATCGTCACCCAGCTGAGGGTTTGCTTTTACGAAGGTGGGAATGCGATCAGAGAACCCCTCCTGCTGGAAAATTTTGGGGCTGACCGCGTTGTGAAGCACGGTGTTTTTCTGGCGGAACGGCTTGAAGTCTTCGTTGGTTTCAGGATAGTCCGGGGCTATCCGGCCCTCGACGGAGGCGGACCCCGCGGCAACCACAGCTCCACCGCCAGCCAGGGCCGCCGCGCCACCAACGGCGGCGCGTTTAAAGAAAGATCGCCGTGAAATTCCTTCGTCGGGCAATTGCTCATCTGTTTCTGTAGAACCAGATTCCTGCTGATCGATGGGATCGTTTTCCATTGTCCAGTTCCTCTTCGTGGGGCCCATTGATCGGGCAGGTGTTTATCGCATTAAATTCTATGTTAAATTATTAAATTATTAATACTTAATTATTGATGTTTTAGTCTACGCTCGTCCGTTTGAAATTGCAACGGCCCCTATATATCAAGTTGAAATTACAGAATGGCTTTTTATTGCAATTGGTGGATCAATAATCCTCTCTGGAATTAGAGCTCGCTCGCCGCCCGACCCTGCGCCAATGACATACAACAGATTCCATGTACTGGTATCAGCTCAGTACACCTAGTGCTTAGATAGCGACTTGAAATAAGCGGTATCAGCAATGAAGGTACGTATACGGCGAGCAGAAGCTTTCGCTATGGCGCGAAATACATGATGACCCAGTACCGGATCGTTATCACACAGCTCATTCAACTCATCAGCACTAAAGACCAGAGCAAAGGTTTTTTCCATTGCATAAACGGTAACTGCTCTGAGTTCACCGCGATTAACGACGGCAAATTCACCGAAATAGGAGCCACTGCCGAGAACAATCACTTCTTGTTCCTCCCCGGTATCCAGCCGTCTTATCAGCTTGACCGTGCCAAGCACAATAAGTGTTAGCTCTTCGGCCAGCTCACCCTGTTTCATTATTTTATCCTGCGCATTGAATGAATGCGGATGGGCAATGCTGGCGAGTTTGATTCGTTCAGATTCAGGCAAATCCCTGAAAAGGGAAGATTTCCCGAGTTCTTCTACTTTATTCATAATAACCCTGCTGGATTTTCAGCTCCTCAGCGGCGCGAAGAATATCTTTGCGCCGCTCATCGAGACTGCGCGAATCACGAGCCATTTTTGGTCTCCATCAGCTTAATCGTTCCCAAATGAGCGTCCTCCGTCAGCATTTCCTGAACAGCGGTATCCTTCGAAGATACTTGCGAGTATTATTTAGAGCAGGGAGCGTGCCACTTTTAAATAACCCTATAAAAACAGTTAGTTAGATAGTTTTTCTCACAGAAGATGACGGTGGGGAGGACACCGCTTTCAGCAATTCATGAAGTCTGTCTGGGCCAATTATGCATTTAGTGACACCGGTGGCGATCACCTGACATAGAGTCCTTGCCGGCGTTTTGTCGTCTGGCTAAGAGGTGGCTGCACTGGTCGAGATGCCGGAGGAGTCGGTGAAGACGCTGCTGCGCCTGATGTTGCGAGACTGTGTGAAGGTTATGCGCTGCGACCACCATAGGACTTCCCCCGCAGGATTTGTGGGTAACGGGCAGCCCTAGCCAGATAGCGACGAAGACCTGCAGGCTCTTTTCAAAGCTGTTGGTTTTGTCGTGGTCCAATTCGGTCAAGCTGAGCAATCGCTGGATCTTGTCGTTGCGTCGATATATCAGAGTCCAGGCGAAAATACCCGTCCAAGGAAAATTCCAAAGATGCTTGAAGTAAAACTGGACTATTTGAAGAAGTCCGCCGATGAGATACCAGTTCTTGCTAGCCTTCCCGGCCACTACTGACACCACAGACCTGGGCTCCACCCGACACATTGCCTCTTTTCGCCGGGAAGGGCGCGCGGTAGCTGATTTCATCGACAGTTTAGCGTCGCTGACATCGTCACTGATTGGCACTGAAGGGACGCAGCAGGTCTATTTTCACGATTGGTGAGAGGAAAGCGGATTTTCACACACCCTCACCACAAAGCTGCCAAAATTCGGTGTCAGTTTTCGACCTAAGAAGCGGCAGCTAAGTGCCAACGGAAGCGGACGCTCAGTAACGACCAAACTCACCGGCGGCAAAGGAGCGCAGCGGAATTGCCGTCCGAGTGCAGCGCATTGTTAGACGGCCATGTACCGCCTCTCCACTCATCTATTCCAACGACACCACCCCGACATCCTTAGCGTATCGGTCCCACGCCCGTTTCAATTCTTCCAACATCGCGGGCTTTTCCTTCGAGAGGTCCCGAGTTTCGCCGGGATCTTCTGTCGTGTTGAAGAGCTGCCATGTTGCAGGTCCAAATGGCTTGGCCACTAGCACCGCTTTGTAGTCACCCTTACGCATCCACTTCCCATTAATCATTTCGCCCCCAATGAGGGCGTCTTTTGCGTGAGTGTTTTCTTGGGAGCCGGACGTGACACCGGCAAGCGACCGGCCCCGCATTCGCTCCACTTTCCGTCCTCGGTAATTCTCGGGATGCTCAAGTTTGGCAAGTTCAAGTATAGTGGGCATGATATCTGTCACGTAGGCAAAAGAGTCAACCTGCCGTGCGCCTTTGACTCCGGGGCCTGCAATGATCAGGGGAGTTCGAATCCCGCCCTCTCCCACGGTCAGCTTGAAATAGTCCAGCGGTCCGGCGCTGGCACCCGCCCAACCAATACCGTATCCAACAAAGGAACCGGGACGCCCGATATTTTCGAGGCTATTATCGAATTGCTTCATCCATTCGGAGCCGGCATTGTCTGGGTATTCATCACTATCCCAAGGATTGGGCCCATTATCGGATGTAAAGATGATGATGGTGTTGTCGTACTCGCCGATATCTTTGAGGAAGTTAATGACCCGGCCAATGTGGTAGTCCATGTTTTCTATCATACCGGCATAGGCCTCCATGGTCCGTGACTCCAAGGCCTTCTTTTCGCTGCTCAACGTATCCCAGGGCTTCGTTTTAGGGTGATGGTCCGGTGCGGGGGCGCTCTTGGGGATTAGCCCCACTCGCATTGCGCCAGCTATCCGCCTGGTTTTGAGGGCTTCGTACCCATCGTCGTATTGGCCTCGATACTTGCTGAGCCACGGCTCTGGCACATGGATCGGATCATGCGCCGCCGTGGGAGCGAAATAAGCCAGGAACGGTTTACCGTCTCCCCGGTTCTCCCGGATCGCGTCGATCAGGAAATCGGCGTAACTCCGACTGGAGTAGAAATCTCTTGGGAGCTTATCGAGCACTTTGTCATTCACGACATATTTCGCGACAGGCTGCTTTACCATGAGTCCAGCCATGTCGCTCCAATGGCTGGCTCCACCATAGAGCATGCTGAATGAGCGTTCGAATCCACGTGCATGTGGGAAGTGCTCCGGCTCATGACCCAGATGCCATTTACCGGCCATGTAGGTGTGATACCCACCATCGCGAAGCACCTCGGCAAAAGATACGACGAGGTTGTTCAGGTGCCCTTCATAGCCAGGTTTCCCGCGTTGGTTGGGCGTAAGCAATTCGACCATGTTGCCCATACCGGCGATATGATTGTCTGTGCCGGACAGCAGCATCGAGCGAGTCGGCGAGCAACTCACCGAGGTATGAAAGTTGCTGAATCTCACACCCTCCTTGCCCAGGGTATCGATGTTTGGCGTCTCGATCTCGCCCCCAAAGCTTCCGATATCCGTGTAGCCCATATCATCAACCATAATGAGCAGGATATTTGGGGGCTTGGCATTGGACGTACTTTCTGCCTGAACTACTGCCGCCGACGCAAGTAATAGAAATAGCCCCATGACTGCGGATCGAAGAAATAAAAACATGTGGTCCTCCTATTTTTATTCAGCTGATTGTTGGCCGTCTAAAGTAAGTTATACGGAATTTAATTCCGTTGAAAAACCGGTTTCTGGGTTTTCACGAGTGTCTCCTTTGTGTCGTCAACGGCCCCTCACCTCATTGTAGACTTTTCTTAGCGGGACTTTCCGCATGTTTTGCACGCCTTAGCCCATCCATCCCCCCGGCATAGTCGTGAGGTGTAAGCAGTTATAACTCTATGAATTCACGCAGATGCAACTGTTGCATTGAGTTGCGGTCGCAGCGCATACAGCGCTTGGCTTCCTGCTGCACCTGCTCACGGCTGAAAGCCTGTTCGACCTCCGGAAAATTCTTCATCCGTTGCGCTGGCTCGAGCTTGACTGCCTCTTCACGGGGAATATCCCAAATTCTCGGGTCCAGCTGCGACTCCGGAATGTCTATCTTTCGTCCGAAGTGGACACCGTTTCCTCCGAGGTAGGCATCGATGCTTATGGCCGCCCGCTTGCCTTCGGCCACTGCGCTGATAACCAGGCCCGGCGCCTTGATATCCCCCGCCGCAAATACCCCATCGGCAGATGTTTGAAAGGCCGTATCGAGTATAACGTTGCGGCGCCCGTCCAGGCTTATATCTTCATCGAGGAATTCCAGGTCCGTGTCCTGACCCACAGCACTGATGATAAGATCGGCGTCAATTTCCATGAGATCATCGCTGTCAAATTCGGGGGCGAATCGATACTCGTCGTCAAATACCCGCAGACAGCGCTGCAGAATAAGCTTCTGCGGCTGGTCGTCCTCCATGACAAAGTCCTTGACCGACCAGCCGTTGAGCAGCCTAATGCCGTCCTCGACGGCCTCTTCGATCTCTTCTGCCGGTGCCAGCATCTGATCGGCTTGCTCCAGTGCGACCAGAGTCGTGTCGGCACCCAAGCGCCGCGTCATTGTCCGCGCGCAGCTGTTGTAACGGGATGTCGTCACCAATGCGGGTGTTTAACACGACTTTGACCCTGTCCCTGGCGAATTGTTAATTTTTCAATGGTATCAGACAGTTGGCACTTGCTGCCTTCATCGCGCAATATTACCCTCGGTAGTCATGAAAGAAGTCTTTTACCTACTTTTCCACCTGCTCACCACCCTGGCTAAGTTGATTAGACCCGGTGGTAGCCGAGCTGTTATTGCCGAGAACCTGCTCTTGAAGCAGCAGTTGATAATCCATAGTAGAGCCAGGCAGCGGGCAGCCCTAGCCATTTACGTATGCCGCTATTCTAGGGGGAGTTTACACAGTAACCTCGTCTTCGACAGCAGCCATAAAGAAATATTAAAAACGGAGTGGTTGGAGTTTGCCCGGCCGCTAGCACGGCCGGGCGGGAGGTTATAGAGCGATACGCATAACGCCGTTGGCGGTGGGGGGGCGGGAGCAGCACAAAATGACCTTGTTTTCGCGTTCCTTCTTAGAGAGAACAAAATCGCGGTGCTCAATATCCCCGCTGGTGTGGCCCACTGCGCACACGCCACAAATGCCGTCTGAACATTTGGTTTCCACCTGAACCCCTGCTAGAGCCAGAGCTTCGGTGGCCGTCTGCTCGGCGGTGACTTCTACGGTGCGTCCGGATGAGGTCAGCTCCAAGATAAACGGGTGATTTTCGTAATCCGGCTGCTCTGGGACGGAGAAGTACTCCCGTGACTTACAGTCTTCTGGCCAACCCTTTGCCTCGGCGGTGTCGAAGACACCATCCATATAGCGATCACCACCGCAGGTGTAGAGCTTGAAGCCCGGCTTGTGTTGAGGGATCAGCTCGTTTATGTCGGCGCGGTTACCCTCCTGCGAGAAGTGGAAGAACACCCGGTCCGCCCAGGGCTGTTGTTTTAAGTAACCTGCATAACCGCTTTGCTCGGTGGTTTTTGCCGAGAAGTGCACGATAAATTCCTTGCCCAGGGCGTGCAAGCGGTGACCCATGGCAATCATCGGAGTAATGCCGATACCGCCGCCCATCAGTAGGGTGAACTCTGCGTCTTCGTCGAGAGGGAAGTGGTTGCGTGGCGGTGTTACAAAGACGGTGCGGCCCTCATGGAACATGGCGTGAATCAACTTCGAACCTCCGCGGCCCTGGTCTTCCTTCTGGATACCCAAGATATATCGGGAATCATCGGCGGGGTCGCCGGCCAGGGAATATTGCCGCTGAATTTCGGGGGTCACTACCACATCGATGTGGGCACCGGCTTCGAAGCTAGGCACCGGGCCGCCATCGAGACTGGAAAATTCTAGCTGGAAGATATGCTCCGTCATATCAATACGGCGGGCGACCTTGACCGGGAAGGCCAGTGGTTCAGTTTCGGGGGGCGTGGGTACCAATCCCTCGGTATCACCAGCCGCAAGGCGCTTTTTGTATTCCTCTGGCGACAAGAGTTCGCGGTAGCGATTGATCGCCGCTTCCCGGTCTACCGGCTGGCACACCGGGTAGGGGCCTGGCAGCGTATCGGCGGTGTAGGCGGCCAGGGTTTGGCCTTCGTAGCGCACCTCCAGGTCCACCGACAGCTCGCGGGCATTGATGCGTTTGGCGGCTACATAGCGATTGCCCCGGAAACCGTTGATTTCTACATCCCACCACCACTTCTTCACGGGGTTGATGCTGCCGCGGCCCAGCTTATCGTCAAGCTGTGCCAGGGTTTTGGCCGATGCGGGTGCGTTGATGGCCAGCCAACGGAAGGCGCTATCGGTGAACAAACCTTCCAGGTTCCAGGGGCAGGTTTTCATGCAGCGGCCGCACATGGCCCCGTGGTCATTGGTGATACGGTAGCGGGTACATTTTTCTGCATCGGAGCGCCAGATTTCATAGCCGTTAAACATGACTTTGGGCCCGGCGCTGATGGCGCCGGCGGGACACTCGCGGGCACATTTCTGGCAGTTGTCACAGAAGTTCTGCAGGCCGAAGTCAATGGGCTTGTCGTAGGACATTGGCATGGAAGTGGACACGGCGCCGGACTTGAGGCGTGGTCCCAGATAGGGGTTGAGTATTACATCACCGATACGGCTGATTTCCCCAAGGCCGGACAGCAGCATCAATGGTGGCAGCAGCAGTTCGCCATCTACCACGGTATGGGTGCGGGCGGAATAGCCTTGACGTCGGATCTGCTCGCCGATAACCCCGCCCAGCAGAGAGAAACGTAGATAGGCACGCATGGATTGGGCCGAGGAAATCCAGTCGTCGCCACTGGCGCCTTCCATGGTCTCGTGGCCCTGGTCCAGCATCATATTTACGCTGTTTTTATGGTAGGGGGTGATAGGGCGCATCTTGCTGTCGTGGGAGTAGTAGGCCCAATCCGGTGTCGGCGATAAGCCCACGGCATCGGTGGCAAGGTAGTAGCAGGCCGCCTTTAAACGCTCGGCGTTCTTGACCGGGTCACCATCATTGGGCTGGACGCCTGTTTGGGACGGGTCGCGCGCCTCACCGTACTGTAGGGGGATCAGCGACATCAGTGACCTCAGGGCGCAGGCGCCCAGCGGGTTCTTGCCCACAAAGTGTGGCAGATCTTGGGCCTGTATCGCCTTGCCCAGGTCGCCAAACGCGGAGCGGGCGAACCAGTCGGCCCGCTTCGGAAAGCGGGGAATTCGGTCTGCGTCGATGAGGCTGGTGGGGCTTTCCACCCGCTTAATCTTCTCAAAGGGGTAGGGGCCCATATGAAAATCGCGATCTGCGAAGGGTTCCGCATTACCGGCACGACGCTGTTGGCCACCCAGCCACCATTTGGGGCCGTGGGAGCGTAGTCCAGCGTGGCCGGCATTTGGGCCCAGCGGTTGATCGGGTGCTATGGCAAAGTTGGTGGTGACCGCCGCCAACCCAAAACGGGAGCCCACGAAGGGGTTTATCAACTCGCAGCCATCGCCAGAGTCCATGGCACCGGCCAACCCCGCCGACACCGCCAGGCGGTTAAGGTTCACATCGGTGGTGGTGGCGGAGTGGGCGCGGGCGTCATAGCCCAGCAGGCGAATATATTCGGCAATCAGTGTGGCGGTGTTGGCGGTCAGTAATGCTGCGCGCTCTGCCTGGGTGCCCATAATCCAATCGGTGCCCGGCTCATCGGCACGGGGGTCGCGGGCATATTCCACAAGAAATACCAGGGCGTGGGTGTGTCCTTCCAGGGGCATATCAGGCATTTGGGCCGCTTGGGTCACCATCGGGTAAAACAACTCGTAACTGGGGGGCGCCTCATCTGGAATGCCCGATGCCAACTCCTTCGCAATCACCGCTTTCTCAGGGTTGATAATGGGGTTTTCCAGGAGATGTGCCGGTAGCAGCTCACAGGTGCCGATCATGGATGCATCAAAATAATAACCGGCGCCCTTCAAGTGGTTGGTACGCTCTTGCAGGACATCCGGTACCTCGGCAGGCTCGTTGGTGACTGAACCGGCTCGGGTGACGTCCATCGCGCCCATATAACGCTTGATGGCGTGTGCGATGGAGTCAGGGGCATGCCTGTCAAAGTCCAGCGGTTGCGGTGGTGGCACCTGTGACAGGTCTGGTTGCTCGGTGGCCCGGTTCAGGGTTTCCAGGGGAAAAGGGCCCAGGTGTACAGGCCTGTCTTTGTATGAGAAAAGCTTCATATCGGTGTTCTCCAAGGGAGTGGGCTTATTGATTTAGGGTATGCAAACGATTTTTATCGAATCGAGATCGGGCTATTTCGCGTCTAGCTGCACGATACGTTCCGATCCAGTAATCTGGCTTCCATCCCGAATACCGGAAATTTGAAGAAGAAGAGACACCCTTTTTTGCATAGACACTGGGCTGGAATGTTGATTGGGTCATGATTATGAATCCTGTTTGGTTACGTTTTAACCACCACCGGGTAGGTTCACGCTGGGCACCGGACACGGGTTAGTGAGTCTTGCGTTCCAGTATGCCGTTCTCCAAATTGCATATCCATATGCAAAATAGACTGGTATCTTTGCAATCTTGCAAACCACACCGGGAGCGGTAACGATGAAAGACTGGAACGACCTGCGCTTTTTCCTTGCACTCGCCCGTGCAGACAACATGATCCAGGCCGCCAAGCAATTGGAGGTCAACCAGTCCACCGTGTACCGCAGGCTAAACGGCTTCGAATCCCGCCTTGGGGTACGCCTGTTTGAGCGGCTGCCCAGTGGGCTGCAGCTAAACCAGGCCGGTGAGGAGCTGCTACAGTCGGGACTGCGGATTGAAAAAGAACTCCAGCAGATCGATCTGAGACTGTCTGGGCAGGATGCCCGCCTGAGTGGCACGATCAAGATTACCAGCACAGAAAATATCGGATGTTACGTTCTACCGCGCCACTTCAGCCGATTTAAAAATCTGTATCCCAGCATTAATCTTGAATTGTTGATCGAGTTTCAAAGCCTGGACCTTAGCCAGCGCACCGTCGACGTAGCAATACGCCCCACCCGAAGTCCACCGGAAGATCTGATCGGCAGAAAAATCACCGACATGCGCTGGGCTGTGTGTGCTTCTGCTCACTACCAGCGTATCCACGGTGTGCCCGCCAAGGTGGAAGACCTCTCAGATCATCCTGTAATCATGCCTTCACCGGAGTTGTCCCGCATACCGGCATTTAGGTGGTTACAGGAACAGAGCTTTGCCGGCGCAGGCGTATATTGCAACTCGATCTCCGCCATGTCTGCGCTTGCCAAAGAGGGCTTGGGCCTGGCGATACTACCCAGCACGGACGCCAGTTTGCTCAGCGGACAACTCGATCCGCTACTCTACTTAAGTTCCGATTTCGATACGGGGCTCTGGATCCTATACCTTAAAGAGCTACGAGATACCGCCAGAATCCAAACCTTTGTTAACTTCATGGTTGACTCGCTGCGCGCTGATGTCCGGCTAACGCTGTAACTATCGGGGGATGAAAGGCACCCCTGCTCGGATTTATCACCGCACGCCATGCGGACTGAAGGGCAGACGACCCCGTTCATCGAGTATCACCGGACCAGGCCAAAATAGCCTATAATGGAATGAAAGCTCTTTCCTTTACCATAGACCTGAATTATTACATCATGACGGAAACGAAGGTCGAGGCTGCACTTACGCCTGAAAAAGCCGAGCTGACAATCTATCTGTTACAGGTATCCTGCGAAGCTGAGAGACAGATTCTGGAGCAGTGGATACGGACCAACATCACGGTCAAGACAGAATCCCTGACCCTGAGTTTTCCCCAAAAGCAATCGACGGTGGTGCCGCCCGGCTTAGAACTCCGACTGGATAGCAGGAACGACGACCCGCTGCTGGCTCCCACGCGAGTCGCGTGGCTGCCCAAAATGCGTGGCGGCCGACGCGATATCCGTCCGTTAGACCTGTTGCTGGTCGGCGACCCGCGCCGTCCCCGGAATTACGCGAAAAAACTCATCGCGAAACGCCAGCCCGACCGCTTCAAAGTACTGCTGGGCGAGCCGGCCCGCCTGTCCGAATTGCGCAAGACCTGGATGCAACAGGCCGCTGGCGCTGGCGATAGCCATTCATTTGCGGGATTCGTGGTACGTCGTGCAACGCTGTCCCTCGAACGTGAGGAATCGCGACTGCTCGGCCCGCAATACAAAATGCCTCGCCTGGTAAAGGAAGACATCCGCTCGTCGACTCGCTTTCGCCAGGGACTGACCCGTGAGGCGAAACGCTTCAGAATATCGGGAGACCGTGCCGAAAAGCTTGTCGATGCCGCCCTTGACGAGATGGTCTCGGGATATACCCCTCTGGGTATCGATGTCAACAGGTCACTCGGGCGGCTCTTCTATCGCCAGGCCTACGACGAACCGCTCGATTACGAAGCGGCGCAGGTCGAAAACATTCGAGACACGTTTCTCGGCAAACCGGCTATCCTGTTGCCTTCTCACCGCTCCAATCTCGATGCCGGCGTGGTGGCCAATGCCTGCCACGAACTCGGTTTGCCAAAGACCAGCACCGTGGGAGGCATCAACATGGCCTTCTGGCCGATCGGTTACCTTTTTCGCCGCTCGGGCCTGATTTTTATCCGTCGCAATGCTAATCGAGGCGCGCAACGCGATCCCATGTACCGGTGGGTACTCACGGAATATCTCGGGTACATCCTTGAAAAAGGATTCAAGTTGGAGTGGTACATGGAAGGCGGTCGTTCGCGAACCGGGAAAACCCTGCCACCAAAACTTGGACTGCTCAAGTCGGCGATGGAAGCCTACCGAGAGGGTCGCATCGAAGACCTTGCTCTGATCCCGGCATCCATTTCGTACGATTACATTAACGATGTGGAGGATTACGCCGGCGAATCGCTCGGAAAGATCAAAAAACCCGAGAACATTGGCTGGTACATTCAGTGGTTCCGGTCACTTCGCGGCAAGCATTACGGCAACATCTACTTGCGTTTCGGGGAACCGGTATCCGTGGCCGAGGCACTTGGCAGCCCACAGCAGGCCGCGAGTCTCGGGCGAAAGGAATACACCTTGGCGCTGCACAAGCTTGCATTCGAGGTGTCGTGGCGGATCAACAAGATCACACCGATGACATCGACTTCTCTTATAGCGATGACCTTGCTCAGCGCTTTCAACCAGGCGCTGAGCCTGCCTCAACTGTGTACCCTGCTAAAGAGTTTTGTCCGGTTCGCCGATGCACACGAGCTTCCCCTGACCAAATCAGCGCGGCAGTTGCTTTCGGAAAACGGTGTGCGAGAGCAACTCGAAGACATGATCGAGCGCAAGCTGGTTAAGGCCGAGACGGACGGCCCTGAGGCGGTATACACGATTGGGCCCGACCAGCACGTGGCGGCTTCATTCTATCGCAACTCTGTCATTCACCACTTCCTGGTTCCGGCCATTTGTGAAATCGCGCTGATGGCCGGCGCCAAGACGGCATCCGGGAACGCGATCGAGGTGTTCTGGGAGACGGCATTCGAGCTTCGTGACCTGCTGAAATTTGACTTCTTTTTCCTGGAGAAATCGCAGTTCGGTACATCACTCGGAGACTATTTGAACCGGGTGGATACGCAGTGGCAAAACCGGCTTGAGGGCGGTGTCGAGCCGGTAACGGAACTGCTGGATGCGATGGATCCACTCACCGCGGAAAGTGTGTTGCGCTCCTTTCTGGAGTCATACTGGATTGTGGGGCACTGTCTCCAGATGCGCCTGCGACAGGCGGATAAATCCCCCAGGGATTTCGTCAGGTTCTGCGCAGGCACCGCGCGCCAGTACCTGCTGCAACGGCGGATTCAAAGCTCAGAAACCGGATCGCTGTTGATCTACCCTGCCGGTGTCGATCTGGCTCGAAATCGGGGTCTTATCGGCGACGTCACTCCGGAGCGTGCCGAGGCCCTTAAAAACTTTGCTGGCAACCTTCGTCACCTGCTCGACCTGATCGATGAAATCCAGGATGTTGGCCGACGCGCGTTCAACTCCCGTCTCTACCAGAAAAACAACGCACTCGATCTTAGCGGGTGTGATCTGCCCGGGGCGGAGCCTTGACGTCCATGACCAGATGCGGCTGCCGATTACCGGTACCGGCCGGACTCGGGGTAGGGCCCAGGAAGAGAGCGATTCAAATTGTGGGGTATCGCTCAGGGAAAAGATTCAGGGGCTCCGTCGCGAATTGGAGAGCACCGAAATTCTATGCACTGGCGCTATAACTGAAGCTCGATTGTCGACCTGTCAGTGAGAGCGGGACGTATGCACTATCGCCTTAAGTAAATGTCATTCATATGTGATATAAATTCACATGTCTTTATCAATTACCCTCCCTAACCGACACATTAACCAAGCGTTACAATGGCGTTTTCTACCAGCACCATGCTTGAGGTTATTTTGCAATGCCACTGACACTGAATGTACTGGACCAGTCGCCAATCCACGGCAATGGTTCAGCTGCCGACGCACCTCACTATTCCACACGTCTGGCCCAGGCCTGCGAGCAGTGGGGTTATCACCGCTACTGGATCGCCGAACATCACAACACCCCCAGTTATTCGGTGCCCTGCCCGGAGATCATGGTCGCCCACATTGCCAACGCCACCAGCCACATTCGAGTCGGTAGCGGAGGGGTAATGCTGAGCCATTACAGCCCCTACAAGGTTGCCGAAGTATTCCGCATGCTGGCCACCCTTTATCCCGGTCGAATCGATCTGGGTATCGGGCGCGCCCCTGGTGGTGACCCGCTGGCAACAGAGGCCCTGGCATTCCCAGCGGAACCTATTGATCCTGCACTCTATGCGGAACAGGCCAGGCAAATTGCCGGATTTCTGGGTAACAACCTGAGTGCCGATCATCGCTTCAGCGAATTGAGCGTCATGCCCACAGGGTCTGCCAGCCCCGAAATATGGATGCTGGGATCGGCCGGTGGCAGCGCGGCACTGGCCGGTCAACTGGGTATGGGCTTCGCCCTGGCACTTTTTATCGGCACCCACGATCGCCCGGTCGACATTCTCCAGGGCTACAGACAAGCCTTCCGTGACGCTGGCCATAAGGGGAGCCCCAACGCCCAACTGGCCGCGGCAGTGATCTGTGCGGACAGCCGTGAAGAAGCTGAATTTCTCGGCGCATCACACACCTATTGGAAAGTGCAGGCTTTTCGCCACGGTTTGCGGGAAGGCATCAAGTCGCCGCAGGAGGCGTTAAACGCCAGAGCCAAACTGTCGCTGTCTGATCAGGCGTATTTCGATGAGACTCTGTCGACCATGATCTGTGGAACTCCGGACTACTGTCGGGAGACGCTGGAACAGCTTGCTTCCACTTATGCCGTTGATGAAATCTCTGTCGTCAATGTCACCCATGATTTCGAACCGCGCCTTCGCAGTTACGAACTCCTTGCCTCCAGTTTTGAGTTGTCACAAACCTCACCACTGCAGGCGATAGCCCAAGCAATGTAGGCGCAAACTACGCATGCAAAAAGAAACAGAATCCAATGGCCCGGTTACCACTTCAATTTCCCGCCGCATCCTACCCGGCCGTGAAACGGCCTATGAGGAGTGGGTCACGGGGATTACTTCCGAAGCACTGAAATTTCCCGGACATATGGGCGTCAACGTGCTGCGGCCAACATCAAAGTCCCGGGAATATGTGTCCATATTCCGCTACGACAACTACGAACATATGAAGGCCTGGGAAGATTCCCCAATCCGTGCCGAGTGGCTTGCCAAACTGGAAGGCATTATCGAGGGCGAAGAAAGGGTGCATAAGGGCACCGGCCTGGAATTCTGGTTTAGTTTGCCCGAGCTTCCAACCAGCCAGCCCTCTCCCCATAAGATGGCATTGGTGTTACTTTTCGTGGTGTTTACTCTGGTCCTGCTGCTCAATTTTTTTCTTAGCCCACTCATCGGGGACTGGCCACTGTGGGCTCGCGTCTTTATTTCAGTGTTCTGCCAGGTAATGCTGATGACCTATGTGGTAATGCCACGAGTGACACGGCTACTTAAATCCTGGCTTTTTGGAGAATAACTATGGCTGGCCCTGAACAGGCTTTCAAACCTGAAGATATTCGGGGCTATCACGCCCATGTTTATTATGGCGATGGTACGCAGCGAGCTATAGCGGCATCAATTCGTGAAATGGCCGAGCAGCAATTCGAGGTCGTACTGGGGCGCTGGCGCGAAGCACCCGTTGGCCCCCACCCACTTCCCATGTACCAGATTTCGTTTGCTCGTGAACTCTTTTCAAGCCTGGTGCCATGGTTACTCTGTGTGCATGGCCCACTTTCGATACTCGTCCATGCCCGCACCGGCATGGGAGATGTTATGGACCATACAGCCGGTGCGATGTGGCTGGGACCATCCCTGGAACTGAACCTGAACTTTTTCGACACGGACGGCAAAACGGCCTAGTTTGCAGGTTGCAAAAATAACATCACCCAGTCGTCCTGCCGCTGGCACTGGTAGTGTCCATGCACGTTTATGAAATGATGAAAATGACAGCGGTGACTTCATGAATTGCTAGATATCCGGCCCTGCCAGACAACCGACTGGTGCTTGTTACCTGCTGGCAAAGTGTAATGCGAAGTAACTACACCGGCTAAAACTCCCCTATTAGCAGCAAGGGGGCGGTACTACATGGCCTGATGCGGCACATAGGCACGGAACTTGCAGTATTCACCAGCTGACACTATGGCATAGCCATATCGACACGACACCCTGGAGAACTCAACATGCTGGAATTGTATACCCACCCTATGTCACCTTGCGCACAAAAGGTACGAATAACACTTGCAGAGAAGGGACTGGAGTGGACCAAGCACCACATAAGCCTTCCCGACAAGGAAAACCTGAATCCCGAGTACCTCAAGTTGAATCCACTGGGTGTGGTTCCAACCCTGGTGGACAATGGGGAACCGATCATCGAGTCTTCCATTATCTGTGAATACCTCGACGACGCCTACCCGGAGATTGCGCTGCGCCCGGAAGATCCCCTGGCAAGATCGAAGATGCGCTTCTGGATGAAACATGTCGATGTCAAACTGCATCCCTCTTGCGGCGCCATACAGTGGCCACTGGCCATGCGTGACTCCCTGCTGAAAATGAGCGAGGAAGAACAGCAGGCCCTGCTCGACAAAGTGCCGGAAAAGCCCAGGCGTGAGCGTCAAAAACGCTTGATGAAATATGGTCTGGACGCACCGGATATTGCCGACGCGGTAAAAACCTATTACAAAACCATCGTCGATATGGAACAGGCACTCACCGCACATCAATGGCTGGTTGGCAATGAATTCAGCCTCGCTGATATTTGCGTAGCACCCTACTTCCAGACACTGCATCAGTTTGAGTGGACGGCCATGTACGAGGAGGATTTCCCGAAAGTCACCCAGTGGTACGCAAGATGCCGGGCAAGGGACTCTTATCAAGCCAGTGTAGCGGCTGATTTTTCCGAGGAAAAACTCGAGGAATTGCGCGCCAAAGGCAGAGAGGCCTGGCCAAAAATTCAGGCTCACCTGACTTCGACATGATCGCGTCGCACGCCGGAAATACATGTATCGAGCCTGATTCTCGGCCCTGACCCATGAAAGTGCAATCTACCACTGACGAAAATGGTCAATTTGTTCGCGCGCAGTCTTCTTTTCGTAACTGGGTAACGGATACCGCTGATGCGGGGTCAACAGGCGTTGGCGGGTTCCAGGCTGAACTGGGCCGTTACCACCTTTATGTGGCTTACAACTGTCCGTGGGCTCATCGAACTATCATCTTTCGGGAGCTAAAACAGCTGGGCGACGTTATTACACTGTCAGCGGTACACCCCCAGCGGACCCCGGATGGCTGGACATTCATGGACAGTAATTCGGTCAGCACTGACGACCTGAATCACTTTCGCTACCTGAGCGAGGCCTACCAGCTTTCCGATTGCAACTACCAGGGTCGATTTACGGTGCCTGTGTTATGGGATAAAAAGCTAAGGGTAATCGTTAACAACGAGTCAGCGGACATCATTCGCATGCTGAACAGTACCTTCAACGAGTTTACGCCGGTACAGGACGATTACTACCCGGTGGCGCTTCGTCCCCGGATAGATGCGATGAACGACTTTGTTTATCACAACGTCAACAATGGCGTTTATCGTGCCGGCTTTGCCAGATCGCAAAGCGCTTACGAGCAGGCCTACGATGATCTCTTCTCAGCACTGGATCGGCTGGAGGAGTTGTTATCGCAACAGCGTTTTTTGATTGGTGAGCAAATTACCGAGGCTGACTGGCGACTGTTTCCGACATTGATCCGCTTCGACGTCGCCTACTACGGCATTTTCAAGTGCAATAAGAAACGCTTGATTGATTACAACAACCTGTGGGCCTACACCCGCGAACTTTATCAACAACCGGGCATCGCAAAAACAGTCGACTTCGTGCAAATCAAATCAGGCTATTGGCGCGCAAGTGAAAGAAACCCTTTGGGCATCATCCCTGGGGGACCAGACCTCGATGACTTGTGGCTACTGCCTGATCGACCGGGACTTATGGATTAACGTATGGAATCTTACGATTATGACCTTTTTGTAATTGGCGCGGGATCAGGTGGCGTTCGAGCGTCCCGCATGGCTGCGACCTTTGGTGCCAGAGTGGCCGTCGCCGAAGATCGCTATCTCGGTGGCACCTGTGTCAACGTGGGGTGCGTGCCAAAAAAACTCTTTGTCTACGCCTCTCATTTCAGGGAAGACTTCCACCACGCCAGAGGATTCGGCTGGAGCGGCACAACAGCGAACTTCGACTGGGCGACACTGCGCGATAATAAAACCAAGGAAATCGAGAGACTCAACGGCATCTATGACAATCTCCTCGTCAACAGTGGCGTTGAAATCATTAATGGGCGAGCGCGCATCGTCGATGCCAACACTGTCTCTGTCAATGGCTCAAACTATTCAGCAAGATACATTCTGATAGCCACCGGTGGCTGGCCTTTCATTCCGGATTTTATCGGCAGGGAACATGTTATCAGTTCAAACGAGGTTTTTTATCTTGAGGAACTGCCTAAGAGAGTACTGGTGGTCGGTGGCGGTTATATCGCTGCGGAATTCTCCTCCATATTCAATGGACTGGGTGTAGACACTGAACTTGTTTACCGGGGCCCTTTGTTTCTGCGACATTTCGACCACGATGTCCGCGAAGTGACCGCCCGGGAAATGATCAAAAAAGGGGTCAAACTGAATTTGTCATGTTCTATCGAAAAGGTGGTAAAGAACCCTGACCGATCCCTGGTCGCGACACTCGACTCCGGAGAGCAGCTTACAGCAGATTGCATTTTGTATGCCACCGGACGCAAGCCCCATACCGACGACCTGGGCCTGGAAAATGTCGATATCGCCACCCGCGACAATGGCTCCATCGTAGTGGATGATTTCTATCAGACTTCCGAACCGTCCATTTATGCCCTGGGTGACGTTATTGGCGGCATGGAACTCACCCCGGTTGCGCTGGCAGAGGGGATGGCCCTGGCCAACGGACTTTTCAATGACAATCGCTACAAGCTGGATTACGACAATATTGCGACCGCGGTATTCTGCCAACCGCCGATTGGCACCGTCGGCCTCACTGAACAGGAAGCGCGCGAAAAATATTCCGATATCGACATCTATAGCTCATCCTTCAAGCCGTTGAAACACACATTGAGCGGAAGCAATGAGAAAACCTTCATGAAACTGATTGTCAACAAGGCCGATGACCGGGTAGTGGGCGTCCATATGGTTGGATCGGAAGCTGGCGAAATCATTCAGGGTGTTGCCATCGCGCTCAATGCCGGCGCCACCAAAACCGTTTTTGACCGGACAATTGGCGTCCATCCGACCAGCGCTGAGGAATTTGTCAGCATGCGCTCGCCCGACTAGGCAGTTGGCCTGTGCAAAGCGGCATGTGCTGCATTATGCCCACAGGTTGTACAGTTTCCATGTACCATACTGCCAGTAGACAAACGGCGGATCACATTGGCCAGCCACACCATTACCGTATCGAACACAAAAGGATTATTCAGGTGCCCCGACGGCCGCAGGCTCTCCCAGGTAATGGAGTTTGTCAGCACCATTGAGTACGCCTGTCGCCGTGGTGGCTGCGGCAATTGCAAGGTAAGAGTATTGAATGGTGATTATCGTATAGGACAGATGAGTCGGGCGCATATATCTGAAGAAGAAATCGCAGATGGTCTGGTCATGGCCTGTATGATTTACCCACGCGGTGACTTGACTATCGAAGTACTCGAGGAGGAGTGAGTGGCTCGCTTACTCCTCCCAGGAGGCCTGAGGCGAATAGTGTGATCGCAGAAAGTCGACAAAGGCACTTACTTTGCGCGGCAGGTGCTTGCGGTGAGGGTAAACGGCGTGAATGAATTGCACTTCTTTCTGGTAACCCTGCAGAAGAGGAACCAGTCTACCGCTACGCAATTCCGGTGCCGCGATATATTCTGCCAGGTTGACAATGCCAATCCCCTGCAACGCCAGCTCGAGCAAGGCGTTAACCGTATTGCAAACAAAACTCCCGGTGACGGCAACAACCTGCTCCTGGTTGGCACTAGAGAACTTCCAGTGATCGAATCTGTCGCCGGTAGAAACGATGAGGCAATTGTGGTCTGTGAGATCCGTGGGCGTTTTAGGCGATTTGTATCGCGACAGATAAGTCGGGCTGGCACAAACGATGCGGCGGCTTTGACCGAGTTCCCGCGCGACCAGGCTGGAATCCTGTAACGTTCCCAGCCGTATGGCCACATCGATACCTTGAATAATCAGGTCAACTGTATCGCCTGTGATCTGCAGGTTCAATTCCACGTGGGGATGTTCACAGAGAAACTGCGGGATCAACGGCAGCAGTTGGTATTCGGCAAATCCCGGAGAGCAGGTAACTGTTAATATGCCTCTGGGTTCGCGCTGATAGCCAAGCAGCAACTCCTCCGCAGCCTCCACCTCCGCCAGTATCTCCTCGCAACGAGCATAAAATTTCTGTCCGCCTTCAGTGAGGCTCAGTTTCCGTGTGGACCGGTTAAACAGGCGTGCGTCCAGCCGTTGTTCCATGCGTGTAATCAATTTGCTGACCGCCGATGGAGACAGCTGTAGCCGCCGCGCCGCCGCCGAAAAGCTACCGAGCTTTGCCACCTCGGTAAAAACTGACATCTCTGTGTGTTTATCCATGGCTTCATTTATTTATGATTAGCATTCACATATCTTTATACAGTTATGAATCTAATACTGCAATGCCATCGCCGCTACTATGCTTGTCACTTAAATACAGGAGAGAAAATTATGCCTAACGAGACTGAAGTGGACGCAGCACTCCCAAGCCCCTCTGCCTGCCTGAGTGTCGATGAACTCCAGGTAGGCATGTCTGCAGAAAAGGAGTATGTCATCGACTATCCGGACGTCGTCACGTTTTCCCGGATTTCCGGTGACTGGAACCCTGCTCACCACGACGAGGATTACGCAGCACACAGCATTTTCCGCCAGCGGGTGGCACATGGGATGTTCTCCGTCGCGCAGTTTTCCGGATTGTTGGGCATGGACCTTCCGGGTCTTGGAACATTATGGCTCAAGCAAAGTGTCGAATTCCTCAAGCCGGCATTTCTGGGGAAGACTTATAAAGCAGTAATCACTGTTACCGAAATCGATGCAGGCACCAATACGGTGACGCTATCAACCGAGTGTTTTGATGAGGACGGGCAAAAAATTATCACCGGTGAAGGCGTGGTAAAGCCTATTCCGGAAAAAATAAAGGCAAAAATGTCCAGCTGAGACACTCTACGGCCACCCGTTCCAGTCCGGGGTCTGGGCGGTCCAGTGGCCGAATGGTGCGATCCTGCGCATCCGCGCCAAAAACCCGCACATCGCCGACCAGCTGGCGAGCAATTACCGCAAGGCAGATATCACCGAGTTTTACCTGATGGGGCGAGTGCCCCGGGGAAAATAGGTTACACTTGCCAGACCCAATCCAGGCAGGAAACGTGAAGTGAGCGAAGAAATCGAGCTCAGAATTATCAAGAAATATCCCAATCGTCGCTTGTACGATACCGAGGAAAGCAAGTACATCACCCTGCAACAGATCCGTGACCTGGTGCTGGCCGAGGTAGCATTTATCGTGGTTGATCAGAAAAGCGAGAAAGACATAACCCGCAGTATCCTGTTGCAGATTATCTTCGAACAGGAATCTGAAACCAATCCACTATTTTCCAACGATAACCTGGAACGCTTTATCCGTTTCTATGATGCCGGAACGCACCTGGGATTTTCGGATTTTATGGGTCAGGTGATGAGTTTTTTCCAGCAGCAGCAACGCGAATTAGACAGGGCGACGGAAGGCATGAGTACCCCCAACCCGATGGCCTTCTGGACCGATATGACGCAGAAAAATATCGATACCTGGCGGCAAATGACGGCAATGGGGCCTGATAAAGACGACCCAGGTAAAAAGTAAGCTTCTGATTTACTAAACAACCACCGGCTAAAGCCGGTGGTTGTTTAGTTCTATCTATCTATCGCTCTACGGCAAGCGCAACACCCTGGTCGGCAGCGAGTTTGTTACGTTCCAGTAGGGCCTTGATCACAAGCGCTCCCAGGTGACTCGCTGGCAGCGATGGCAAGGCTCCGCCAAAAACGCCGATTGCCGTACGTACAGCATCTGCTATTACCACATTCGTCATTTTTGAGTTTCTGTAAAAAAAGGCCCGGGGAGGTTAACCGCCGGACCTTAACATTGGAGGAGTAATTCTGCTGGAATCGCATTGACCTGGGTCAATGCGATTCCAGGTAAGCAACACTAGGCTGCTTTCTTGCTTGCTTTGGCGGTTTCCTTTTTGATGTTGGCGGCGGTTTTCTTGGTCTGTGCCTGAACGTCGGCGAGTGAGCCTTCGAAAATCTTGCCAGCTTCGGTAACGGCAGCTTCGACTACGGCAGCGTTGTCTTTAGCAACCGCAACCAGCTTTTCGTTAAGGGCTTCAACATACTTTTGCTGCATTTCAACAGCACCGTTCAGGTCTTTGGTTGCGACCAGCGACTGTACGTGCGCCAGGTTGTCTTGCATCAGTTGATCGGTGTTCTCAGACTGGGCCTGCATCAATTTAACTGCCAGCGCAGTATTGTTTTCAGCCAGTTTCATCACAGGTTTGAGGCTCTCTTGACCCAGTTTCATGAAATCTTCGTACATGATATTTCCTCGCTTCAAGTTGAAAAATTCGTTTCAAACAAATTTATGCTGCACTGCAGCAATATGTATAATATAGGGATCATGGGCGGATAAGTCAAGTAATTTGCTGCGCTGCACCATTTTATTTCAGAATACTACAAGCTATTGATTTTAGACGGGTATTTTCTGCAGTTGGCCTGTATGATTTACCCACGCGGTGACTTGACTATCGAAGTACTCGAGGAGGAGAGAGTGGCTCGACTAGCAGTAGGAGCCACCCTCTAAATTCCCGTTTCTGAGCCGACGGGGCCGGCATGAACCTACCCGAATACGTATTCTCCCGGCGCGTCCCGCAGCACTTTATAACCCTTTCTCACAGCACCCATCGCTGGCGGATCGACCTGCTTCGACATATGCCCGTCCAACCACTTGTCCCAGGCTGGCCACCAGGAACCGGGCTGGACTTCCATTGTTTCCATCCATGTATCCGGATCGGTGTACTTGTCTCCCTCCCGGCGTGTATGGATGCGGTAGCGTCGGCGGGGATGCTCCGGCCCGCTTATTACACCGGCATTGTGTCCCCCACTGGTCAGTGCAAAGGTCAGGTCACCACGGGTGAACTGATGGATCTTGAAGACCGACTGCCAGGGCGCTACATGGTCGGTTTCGGTACCCAGTACGAACAGCGGTACACGAATATCCGACAGGGCAATGGTGCGCCCGCCCAGCTTGAACTTGTTCTGTGACAACTGGTTGTGCAGGTACAGTTGCTCCAGGTACTCGGTGTGCATCTGGTAGGGCATCCGCGTACCATCGGCGTTCCAGGACATCAGGTCATTCAAGGGGGCCTTGTTGCCAAGAAAGTAGCGGTCGACTATGCCAGCGTAGATCAGATCACTGGAACGCATGGCGCTGAAGGCGCCACCCATTTTTTCACTCTCCAGATAACCCCGCTTCCACATCAGTTTTTCCAGAAATGACAACTGGCTCGGGCTGATAAGGCGGGTGATTTCACCCGCCTCGCTAAAATCGGTCTGGGCTGCAAACAGGGAGATGGACTGCAGGCGATCATCATCGTCCCGGGCCATGCCCGCGGCAGCAATGGACAATAGAGTACCGCCGATACAGTATCCCACCCCGTGAATCTTCCGCCGGGGGCAGATGGCACTGGCCGCGTCGATGGCGTCCATGACACCCAGTTGCACATAATCCTCGAAACTGACGTGTTTATCTTCTTTCCCAGGATTCTTCCAGGAAATGATGAACACGGTCTTACCCTGTTCAGTCAGGTATTTCACCAGGGAATTGTGCGGAGACAGATCCAGGATATAGAATTTCATGATCCAGGCTGGACAGATCAACACCGGTTCGGCACCTACTTTTCCAGTGGCAGGTTGGTACTGGATCAATTCCATCAACGCGTTCTGGTACACCACTTTGCCGGGAGTAGTGGCCAGGTTTTCGCCGACCTTGTAGGCATCATTTTCGGCTACTCCGTTGGCGGCCACATTACGCACCTGGTCCCCGACAAAGGCCCGCAGCCCTCGCACCAGGTTTAAACCTTTCTCCTTGCGTGTCGCTTGCAGCACTTCCGGATTGGTAAGCGGGTTGTTGGCCGGAGACAGCATATCGAGTATCTGGTCAGCGACAGCGTGCATCAGGATTTCGTTTTCGCTGCGCACACCCTCGATGCCAATGGTGGCTTCCTTACACCAGTCCTTGCTGGTCTGATGCGCCTGGGCAAAAACCTTGAATGGCCATTTCTGCCAGGCCTCGCCACTCATGCGGCGCTCGATTGCCGTGGCGGGCCCTTGTGCTGAGTCCCTGAACAGGGATTCCACGCCATAAACTCCCACCTGGCCCAATTTTGCAATAAAGCTCTGGGTCAACTGCAGGCACTTCCCGGGTGAAATGGCCAGGTGAGACAACCAATCAATGGTAGCCAGGCCCAGCTCCACAGGTGACATGCCGTTGCTGACTTGCGCCAGGACGGTGCGGAACTCCCGGTCCATATGGTCGGTCTGGGCTTCGTCGAAAAGTTCGAAATTTCTAGCTCTGCTCATCTATTAGATCCTGTGCGCTGGCCAGCGCCCTTTCAGTAAAAGCGCTAATCTTAATGGCGACTGGATTTAGTGAGAATACGCATGAAACTACAAACACCTGTGAATATATTTCACAGATTGAAGGTGCACCGCAGGCGCTCGCTCACTCCTCCCAAGAGGCGAGAGGCAATTGCGGCAGGTCGTTGTTCATCTCGCTTGCGGCACCCTGGTTATAATTTTGGGAAACCCTCTCCGGATCGGGGTGCACGTTACACCGAGTGAACAGAGCTTACAAAATCCACCCACAACTTGAATTGGAGAAGCCAATGAAAAGCTATATAGTGAAGGCTGCCAATCAAATCCTGGTGTTTGATTCTTATTTCATAAAAATTCGTATAAATTACTCAACTGCCGAATACGACCTGTACACATAGGAAAAGGAATGCCTGCACTTTTATTGTCTCTATTACTGTTTGCCAGCTCGGCAATTTCCGTACCCGCCAATGCTGAGGGATTGCCAGAAGAATTTTCCCCAACCCTGCAAGACGGCAACATCCCCCTGCTGCAACCGGGCACGACGATAAACAGCAGCAACCTGGATCAATACACCCATTGGCTGGATGAATCTGTAATCGCGCGTATTCGCGCCAATGAATATCAAATTACCCTGGGGCCGACGCTGAACTTTCCCACGCACCCCCGGTATGTAGAAGCCACTGCCAGCCATGTCGGAGAAACCCGCATCGGAGCCGAGCCCGGGGAGCTTTTAAATTACCAGGCGGGAAGACCGTTCCCAAACCTGGACCCAGATGACCCGCAAGCGGGTACGAAAGCCGCGTGGAATATGCGCTATAGCTACACGCCGGATGAAACAGAGACCGCGCACTTCATCTGGCGTTACCGTAACATGGAGAAGGACAAAATTGAACGCACCCTGACTATGTACGGTGCGATACTGCGCTACAAACATCGCCACTCCCACCAGCCTATTCCTGAACTGGAGAGCAACCCCTCCCAGCTCTTTTCGGCTCTCTACTTACTTGTAAAGGGTCCTCAGGACATTCGCAACACCCAGTTACTGATTCATCGGGCGGAAAGCGATAGCGATGACGAGCAGGCGTGGATGTATTTGAATACCCAGCGCCGGGTCAGGCGTATCTCCACGGGCCAGAAGACCGATGCCTTTCTCGGCAGCGACATCATGATCGAGGATTTTCTCGGCTACAACGGCCGTATCAAGGATATGGAGTGGAAGCTACTGGGTAGCGACGAATTATTGCTTCCCATGTACGGGCATAACCAATTGGACCTGAGCTCGCAAGAAGCCGACGATGAAGGTTACAAGGACATTGTGTTTGCCGGTAAAGGCAGCTGCTTTCCCGATGTCACCTGGCAGCTGCGTAAAGTCTACCACCTGGAAGCCATCCCCCGGGACAGCCGCCACCCGCTATCGAAGCGCCACTATATTATCGATGCCGCCACTTTCTCTCCTGTGTTGACACGCATTTATGACAGGACGGGCAAACTGTGGAAGCTGGGAATTGCCGGCGTAAGTCACTCAGACTTTCACGCGCCGGAAAACAAGAACTGGCAGGGTGTTATTACCGACGGTGTCAGCATGATAGATCTACAGGCCGCGCACTGCACCACCCTGAATATGAAATCCCGACTGGCGAAAAAAACCCTGAGCCAGAAGATGTTTAACACGGCTTACCTGCGCCAGATGGGCCGTTGATTTATTGATTCGGAACATACCGACCTCGGGCCGTTCACTTTATGCTTGTAGCCGGCGTCGCTGGAATGCGTGGAGGGCAGGCAGGTGCTGAATGAAATCAGGAAGTGGTGGCGGAAACTGGCATCGGGGCGAGCCGAAATCACCCTGGCCGCGGTTGCCAACGACCGACATCACTGGGACATCACAGTTGATGTGGCGGTTGTGGGCTTTGGCGGCGCCGGGGCGGCAGCCGCCATCGAAGCGCGGGACCAGGGTGCAGAGGTAGCCATTATCGAGCGCTTCAACGGCGGCGGCTCCACCAAAATCAGCGGCGGCATCTACTACGCCGGTGGTGGTACCCGCATCCAGCGTGAAGCCGGCATCGCCGATTCCCCGGAAAACATGTTCAACTACCTTACCCAGGAAACCGGTGACGCGGTATGCGAAGCCACCCTGCGGCAGTTCTGCGAGGACAGCCCGGCGAACCTCGAGTGGCTGATGCAACAAGGGGTTCCTTTCCAGGCCAGCCTGTGCCCGTTTAAGACCTCCTACCCCTCCAATGGCTACTACTTTTATTACTCTGGCAATGAGTCCTTTGCGCCCTACTCCGACAAAGCCACACCGGCGCCGCGGGGACATCGCGCCCATGGCAAGGGGGTGTCTGGAGCGGCCCTGTTCAAGCCACTACAGGATTCCGCCAGGCGCAAAGGCGTTAAAATCCTGACGCAGCACAAGGCGCTGGGATTGATCAGCAATGACTCGGGCGAAGTACTGGGATTACAACTTTCCATGCTACCACGGGGGTCACTGGCCGGTTGGTTACACCGGCAGTTGTACGCGCTGCTGATCTTCTCCCGCTACGCCGCCATGTACGCTCCCGTCATAAGCTGGTTTATGCGCGCGATACTGGAAAAACTGGAGACCAGCTTCGGACAACCGGTTTCCCTGCGCGCCAGACGTGGTGTCATCATCAGTAGCGGTGGCTTTTTCTACAATCGGGATATGGTCGAACAGTATGCACCCAAGTACCTGCCGGGCATGCCGCTCGGCACTATTGGCGACGACGGCAGCGGCATCCTGATGGGACAGAGTGTCGGCGCCAAAACCGGCTGGATGGCTAATATCAGCGAATGGCGCTTCGTCAATCCACCCCGGTCCTTTATCCGCGGGATCCTCATCGACAGCGATGGACGGCGCATCTGCAATGAAATGCTCTACGGCGCCCAACTGGCCGAACGGATCATGGAAAAGGCCCATGGCGAGGCCTGGCTGTTGATCGACTCCTCCCTGGCCAGCCAGGCCCTGAGAGAAATCGGACCCCGCCACGCCATGTGGTTCCAATCAGCCGCGGCCCTGCTCTATCTCTTTATGGCACGCAAGAAAGCGCCAACGCTGGAAAAACTTTCACGGAAACTGGGTATACCGCACGCGACTCTGGCCGAGACAGTTGATCAATACAACAGCCTGAGTCAGGGTGGCGCGGCCGATCCGCTGGGCAAACCGTCAGAGTACCTGGCCACACTGGGTAGTGGGCCCTGGTACGCACTGGACTGCCGGACCGCCGGTGCGGTCAGGAATCCATCCATCACCCTGGGTGGTTTGTGCGTGGATGAAAATAGCGGAGAAGTTCTGGCGGAAGACGGGCGCACAATTAAAGGCCTGTACGCCGCGGGGCGCTCCGCCGTGGGTATCGCATCCCACTCCTACGTCAGTGGCCTGTCCATAGCGGGCTGCATTTTTTCCGGGCGGCGCGCGGGCCGCCATGCCGCAAAAAAACCAAAAGGGTCAGACTCGATTGATCGAAGTCACATTGCTTCAACCCAGCCAATCGAGTCGATCAATCGAGTCTGACCCGAATGGCACTGACTTAAGCGGTGTAGGGCCGAATTTATTCGGCCAGGGATCGAACCAACTCTGGTACTGGTCGAATGAATTCGACCCTACAGGTTGGGCGGAGACCGTGGTATTTCGCTTAAGTCAGTGCCATTCGAGTCTGACCCTTTTGGTTTTAGCCGTTTTGCAGAAAATCCAGGCAGGCGCGGTTAAACATGCCCTCGTGTTCCACCATCACCCAGTGGCCGCACTCGGTGACCAGAATGAGGCGCAGGTGCCTGATGTTTTTGGCCATGGCCATAATACCGTTCTGAGGCATCATCTTTTCATCCATACCCCAGAAGCCCAGTACCGGGCACTCCAGTTCGTGCAGTCGATCAGTCAGCACGGGAACCTGCATGGTGGCCATCACATGGCCATTCATGATCTGCATGATCTGCATACGCTCTTCCACCAGTTCGTCGGTGGCGTATTGGGAATCGTGCATCAGGCCGGTGGCGAACAGGTCTTTCATCACCTCGTGGGTCACCGGCTCGCCGGAACCGAATACCTGGAACACTTTCTGCATTCCGGGCATCTGCTGGTACTGCGCCAGTTCGCTGAGACCACCGGGGGCCATCAGGATCAGCTTTTCAACCAGGTCGGGGTAGTCCAGCGCCAGGCCCAGGGCAATGGCACCACCCAGTGAATTTCCCACTACCGTACACTTCTGCACACCGGCGACATCCAGCGTTTGCACAATACATTCCACAAAGAAGGACAGGGGGTGATCTACATCGTCGGGTTTGTCGGAAAAACCGTAGCCAATGTGGTCCGGGATAATACAGCGATAGCCGGCATCCACCAGATACGGATAGTTGCCTTTGAAATTGCTGTGCCCGCTGGCACCCGGACCGGAGCCGTGGAGGAATACGACAACCTCGCCCTCCCCCTCATCCAGGTAGTGGATACGGTAGCCATTGGCGCAATCTGCATAACTACCCTCGGGCAAACGTCCTATCATTTTCATGGTGCCTCCTGCACAGGGTCCGGCGATTGCTTAGACCGCGAAGTCCGTATTCTCCTCGCCAAACATCATGCCGCCCATATTACTGGCGAAAGGCGTGGAGTGGTTGGCCACATGAGCCTGGCTGGCCAGGATATCCAGGTGAAAAGCCAATAAATCGCTGCCGTCGCGGATGCCGCCGCTACCGGACGCCTTCAGCATTTTACTGGACAGGGCCAGGCAGCGGTCAGCGACTACGGCGGAATCGTAACGATAGCGCACACGGTCCTCGATGGGGATGGGCTCACCCGCCCGGCAACAGGCCATCATCGCATCGAAGTTGCGGATCATGGTCAGTTTCATTTCCTCGATGGAAGAGCGCACCTCAGCCGCTAAGACACGCGCGAAGGGGTCATTTATCATCTTGTTAGGCCCGACCCGGCGGGTCTTGGCCACTTCGATATAGGCTGCGAGGGCACCTTCGAGGGCGCCCAGGGTGGCGGTACATACCGCCCGTACAAACACCTGCATAAACGGCATGCGGTACAACGGCGCGTTGTTCACCGCATTACCCGGGTTGTCGCAGAGGAAGCCGTCCATGGATCTGTGGGTACGGTGCTCGGGCACAAATACATCATCCACCACGATGTCGTGACTGCCGGTACCCTGCAGGCCCACCACGTCCCAATTATGGACGATCTTGTAATCACTGATGGGCACCAGGAAAGTGCGGTAGTTGGCCATATCGAAGGGCGCCTCCGGTGTGGGAACTACCGCGCCCAGAAAAGCCCATTTACAATGCTCGGAACCACTGGAGAAACCCCAGTGACCGCTGAGGCGGTAGCCGCCATCCACTACTTTCACCTTGCCCACCGGGGCATAGGATGAAGAGAGTAATACCGTGGGGTCATCGGCCCACACGTCCTGCGCCGCCTGATCGTCGAAAACGGCCAGTTGCCAATTGTGTACCGCGATCACGCCCAGAATCCAGGCGCTGGACGGGCAGTGCTTGGCTATTTCCAGCCCCACCGAGTAAAACACCTGGGGATCCATGGCATAGCCGCCCCACTGCTCGGGTTGCAAGAGCTTGAAAAAACCGGCCTGAGCGAATTCGGCGACAGTTTCATCCGGCACACGAATGTCTGCCTTGCACTGCGCCCTGCGCTCGCGCAATGCGGGGCCCATGGCCCTGGCTGCCGCTATCAACTGCTGCGCCCGGGGGCTTGCCAGTCCGTATTCGTTCATGATTTCACCTGTCGATAGTTTTTCATGTATGGTCATCGTTGTTGCTCCACCCGCTCTAGTCCAAAGGTCACCTGGCTACTTTATACGTGGGCGTGGCCTGCGCCGCATCATCCATTTGGGGTATTACCCGACCACGGCACCCCCGTAGGTGGTGGTATATCCTATCGCTGGTAGTGTAGCATTCACTATCCTATCGCAATGCCAACCCGGCCAAAATGTTATGCCACCGAGAAATAAATGACACGGGGATCGACAATCCGGCGCAAGCTGCAACAAATAACCTGCCAACTTATGTTGCTCGGTCTGGGGGCAGTGTCATTGACCACCATCGCAGAACCGGCGCCGCCTGTACCTGACGCGCGGCAAGTGTACTCCACCGACGCCCCCGACTGGCTGCGAGCGGTCGGCAAGCTGCAGGTACCCGGCGACAAGTATCACGATGGCCGGCGATCCCACCACAGGGAAGACTGCAGCGCCACGCTGGTGGCCAGACACCCTGACACCAGGGCCGACACCATTATCACCGCCTGGCACTGCCTGGAGTTTTACAATGATTTGAGCAGGCCGATTACCTTCACCTTGCTGCCGGGACCACAGGAGGATATCGCCAGTGAAGCCTACCGCCTGGCGGATGGGGGCGGCATGCACGCAGACTGGGCCATACTGCGGTTATACAAAGCCGTACCCGCCCATCAGGTTGCCGCCCTGGGCATACATCCCGAACGGGCCGACCCGGATCGCCCGATTACCATGGCCGGATACTCCCGCGACAGTGGTATGGGCAACAATGGAGAGCACCTCACCTTCGACCCGGCCTGCACCATCACTCACCAGGCGCCCGGCGTCAGTGACAGCAATTGTACTGCGAACAAGGGCTCCTCCGGTGGCCCCGTCATCCAGGTCTCCACAACAGGTGAGCCGCGCGTCTGCGGCGTGATTTCACAGGGCAACGGCGTGGGGCTGAGCACCTTCGTGCCGGTAAGCGGCTTCAGGAATGCCATCAATCTACACCTGAGGTAGCACCAGGCGACCTCTAATAACCCTCGGCCTGTTCCGGCTTTGGATTCTGTCGTTCCGGGGGCGGCGCTCCCACGTGCACCTCGCCGCGCTGGGCAGCCAGTTCAATCTGCTTCTGGCGCTCACTGAAACGCGCTTTCTGATCAGGCGTCAGGCGGTCATAGCACAGGGGGCAGCAGACACCTTTTTCGTACTTGTCGGAAAGCTTGTCTTCCTCGGTAATGGGATGGCGACAGCCATAGCACTGATCGTACCGCCCTTTATCCAATTTGTGATCCACTGCCACGCGGTTATCAAACACAAAACACTCACCCTCCCAGATACTCTCTTCGGGGGGCACCTCCTCCAGGTATTTGAGGATACCACCGTGCAGGTGGTAGACCTCCTCAAAGCCCTCATTGAGCATGAAAGCCGATGCCTTCTCACAGCGAATTCCTCCGGTGCAGAACATGGCAACCTTCTTCTGCTTGTGCGGATCCAGGTGGCTGCGAACATACTCGGGAAACTCACGGAAGCT
>PVMK01125908.1_pt1 | contig 56978 bp, 62 predicted proteins | sample 1853481 | NCBI WGS metagenome assembly PVMK01 (sample SAMN08533507, study PRJNA380276) | Marine sediment metagenome, whole genome shotgun sequencing project.
TTCATAATTGCTCAACGCGTCACGTTCTTTTTTCCTAAATTTATGCCATCCTAATCCTAAGCTAAGATGTCTAAAAAAAATTAGGTTTAAACACCATTTGTATCCATGTGGGTCAAATTAAAGATGAGCAATTCAAAAGCTCAGGTTCGCCCATTTATATGGCGACAGCCTATGCTTTCGATGAGGTGGATATAAAGCGCTATCCACGTTATTTTAATACCCCTAACCAGGAACATCTGTCCATCAAGATCGCGGCACTGGAACGCGCGGAATCGGCCATGATCTTCAGTTCGGGAATGGCTGCCATAAGTACAACATTTCTCGCTTTTTTAAAAGCCGGGGATCACCTGGTCGTTCAGAATATGACCTATGGAGGCACCAGTAATTTTATCCGGCAGGAACTGCCAAAATTTGGTATTGAAGTCACTTTTACAGAGGGTTATGAGATCGCAGATTTTGAAGCTGCCCTGCGTCCCAACACGAAATTAATCCATGTAGAGTCTCCATCAAATCCCTTATTGACCATTACCGATTTGAAGGCTGTTTCTAAACTGGCAAGAGCCAAAGGTATTCTCACTATGATCGATAACACCTTTGCCAGTCCGGTAAATCAGAACCCCATCGACCATGGTATTGATATCGTGATGCATTCAGCCACGAAATACCTTGGCGGGCATAGCGATATCACAGCTGGCGCTATAGCCACTTCCAAATCAAATATGGATGTGATCGTTAAAAGCGCCCGAAGTTATGGCGGAAATCTCAACGATTTTACTGTCTGGATGCTGGAACGTAGTATAAAAACCCTGGGCTTAAGGGTTAAAGTACAGAACAGGAATGCGAAAAAAATGGCCCGATACTTAGACAAGCACACCAATATTAAGGCTGTGCATTACCCGAGCCTAAAGAGCCATCCCCAATACACACTCGCTAAATCGCAAATGCGGGGCTTTGGGGGGATGCTGTCCTTCGAACTGGCCGGCGATATTGCTCCCCTTGAGTTTTTAAAAGCGCTCAAGCTTATCAAACCGGTTATGAGCCTGGCAGGGATAGAAAGTACCATGACATCACCATATTTGACATCGCACGCCTCACTGTCCCCGGAACAACGGGCAACACAAGGTATAAGCGACCAATTGATCCGTTTTTCGGTGGGCATAGAACACCATAAAGATATTATCGATGATATTGAGCAAGCACTCAAGGCCGTAAAACACAAAAAAATAACAACAAGCGTATGACCAAAGGGCGATTAGAAGCATTTAGTGATGGCGTACTCGCCATTATTATTACCATTATGGTACTGGAAATGAAAGTGCCCCATGGTGGCGATTTCGAAGACCTGACACCGTTGATCCCGGTGTTTTTAAGTTATGTATTGAGTTTTATCTATCTCGCCATTTACTGGAATAACCATCACCATATTATGCAGGCGGTTAATCATGTTAATGGTGGCATCTTATGGGCCAACATGCATATGCTGTTCTGGCTGTCCCTTATCCCCTTTGTTACGGGGTGGATGGGAGAAAACAAATTTACCACCGCTACCGTTTTCTTATATGGTCTGGTACTATTAATGGCAGCCATTGCCTATTGGATCTTATTACGGGTTATATTAAAAAGCCACGGAAAGGATTCGATTTTAGCACAGGCCCTTGGAAAGAATACGAAAGGTAACATCTCACCCATTCTTTATGTAATTGGGTTAGTTAGCGCGTTTTTTAATGTATGGATCTCCGGGGCAATTTTTATATTAGTTGCCGTAATGTGGATCATTCCAGACAGACGCATTGAAATGGCCCTTAAAAAAGAACATAAAAACTAAACAGAAATAAATGAAACTGGATATACTGGCTTTTGGGGCACACCCCGATGATGTAGAACTGGGATGCGGTGCTACCCTGGCAAAAGAAATAGCAGACGGTAAAAACGTAGGTATTATTGATCTTACCCGTGGTGAGCTTGGAACTCGTGGCACGGCCGAAACACGGGATAAAGAATCTGCCGAAGCTTCCAAAATACTCGGAGTTACAACGCGAATAAATATGGAGTTTGCCGATGGCTTTTTCGTTAATGATAAGACCCACCAATTAGAGCTTATTAAAATGATACGCAAATTTAAACCTGATGTGGTCTTGTGCAACGCCATAGACGACAGGCATATAGATCATGCTAAAGGCAGTAAACTGGTGAGTGATGCCTGTTTTTTAAGTGGATTGCTAAAAATCGAGACCCAATGCGAAGATGAAGATGGCCGGCAGGAACCCTGGCGTCCAAAGCATGTATACCATTATATACAGTGGAAGCATATAGATCCGGATTTTGTGGTTGATGTTTCAGGGTTTATTGATAAAAAAATGGAGGCCGTCCTGGCCTATAAAACGCAGTTCTTCAATTCTAAAAGTAAAGCGCCCGAAACACCCATATCGAGTAAAAACTTTACGAACAGTATCATATACCGGGCACGGGACCTGGGACGATTGATTGGAGTGGAGCACGCCGAAGGCTTTACGGTGGAGCGTTACGTTGCCGTAGACAGCTTGTACGATCTAAAATAATATATTAAAAAAAGCTTTTGTAGTAAAACCTAAATAATTTACATTTGCAGTCCAAATAAAGAATTTCTTGAAACCAATTATCCTCGGGGTAACGCCAGAGTGGTATTTTACTGGTTTGATTTTGATTTCTTTTGATCAAAATCCGAAATTCTGTTATTTAGATCCTGAAACCCCGCCTGCCAGTCGGGCAGGAAGTTCAGGATGACAATTTCAAAGGAAAGCCCGAGGCAGAGCCTCGAGGAATTCTTTTAGATTAAATGGTGGTTGTAGCTCAGTTGGTTAGAGCGCTAGATTGTGGTTCTAGAGGTCGCCGGTTCGAAACCGGTCTTCCACCCTAAAATGAAGTCCTGATTTTGATCGGGGCTTTTTTAGTTTAATACTTACTGTTTATATTATGGGTGAGAAGCATGTGCTGAACTTGTTTCAGTGAAACCGGTCTTCCACCCTAAAATGAAGTCCTGGTTTTTATCGGGGCTTTTTTAGTTTAATACTTACTGTTTATATTATGGGTGAGAAGCATGTGCTGAACTTGTTTCAGTGAAACCGGTCTTCCACCCTAAAATGAAGCCCTGGTTTTTATCGGGGCTTTTTTAGTTTAAAATATGTCCGAATTATTCTGGTTGGGACGCTTTATCGACAACAAGGGCCTTTTTTTGATTTGCCAGTTGCCAGGCCGTGGCAAATATGAGCCGGGTGCGCTTTTCCAGCAAGGGATAGTTGATCTTATCCGGGGTATCGGTAGGCTTATGGTAATCTCCATGATCCCCATTAAAGTAGAAAATTACAGGAATATTATGTTTGGCAAAGTTATAGTGGTCGGACCTGTAATAATAGCGTTTATCTTCATGCTTAGCATTAAACCTATAGTCGAGTTCCAAATTAAAAAATTTAGTGTTTACTGCTTCGGAAATATAATGCAATTCCGTACTTAAGCGATCTGCCCCGATAACGTAGATATAATCAGGATTATTTTGATGGGGTTTGTCAACACGTCCTATCATATCAATATTAAGATTGACAACCGTATTTTCTAAAGGAAAAATGGGATTTTCGGTGTAGTACCTGGATCCTAAAAGCCCAATCTCTTCGGCGGTAACATGTATGAATAATATACTTCGTTTAGGGCCATAACCATCCATTTGAGCTTTCCTGAATGCCTGGGCCATTTCCAGAAGAGCAACCGTGCCGGAACCATCGTCATCAGCCCCATAGTAGATCTCACCATCTTTGGAAATCCCTTGGTGATCAAGGTGTGCGGAAATCACAATGATATCATCGGGATTGGTAGAACCCTCTATATAAGCCAGCACATTTTCCGAATCGTTAAACCCGTCACCAAAATAAGATTTGGGTATGGACTGAAAATAATTTTGGCTTGCATACGGAGATAAAATACCTTCGTAAATGTAATAGTTCTTAAGATAATTTGATGCGAGCTTCTGCCCCGGGCTCCCTGTTTTTCTGCCTTCAAAGGCTCCGGAAGCAAAGGTATATAAATGCTTTTCCAATTCATTGGCAGTGATGGTATTGGCATATTCCCTTACTTTTTCGGGACGTTCAATATGTATATTACCCTTGATGTTTCGGATAATTTCATTATGACTTAGTTCGGAACACGAACCAACCATTGCAAGTGCAGATGCGAATAATAGAATTTTCATTCAATACCTAATTAGTAGCACGCAAATAAACTAAAAAAAATGCTAATCTCAATGTCTGTCGCATCTAATTCTTCCACAGGCACATCCTCCAATTGATTTTCGTGCATGGTCGATTTGATGTCTTCATTGATCTCATTGGAGCCTAATGCACTATAAATGGTCAATATATGGGCCGATCAATAACTGTAAGGATCTTCTATTGTTTTATTATACCAGACAGCATTGGTCTTTATAAAAAGAGTGAATTTGAAGGAATTTAGTGCATTAAATGCTTTAATTCCTAAACTGATATTTGTCATAGTTTCTTTTCAACCGTCGCGATATATTTATACCGTAAATAAATACCTAATGAAAATGAAAGCCATATTATTACCTACAGATTTTTCCCAAAACTCTGTCAATGCCATCAACTATGCGGTGTCAATGTTTGCTGAAGAAAATTGCGAATTTTATGTATTGAATATTCAAAAAGCATCGGCCTTTGTATCAGATAATTTAATGACCACGTCCACTTCTGCCACAATATATAATACCATTATAGATACTTCAAAAAAATCGCTTCAAAACCTGATAACAGCCATTGAAAAGAAATATAAAAATGAAAAACACCATTTTCATTCTGTTGTTGATTACGACAATTTTATAGATGGAATACATCAAATTTCCCGGGAAAAGAATATCGATCTAATCGTAATGGGCACTAAAGGCGCTACCGGCGCCACTAAAGTTATCTTTGGAAGCAATACCGCGCGTGTCATGCAGCGTTGTAATGTACCGGTAATAGCTATACCCAATGATTGCAAATTTTCTAAAATAGATAAGATCGCCTTTACGTCCAATTATTCAACGCTTTACAATAAGGACGAACTGCGGCTACTAACAGATATTGCTGAAGACAACAATTCCAAAATAGATGTGTTGCATCTTACAACAAACAGTAGGCTTTCAGAAATTCAGAAGAATAACAAAGACTTTTTAGACTCTATTTTCGCCAAAATAAATCACAATTTTGTCGATCTGGAAAGTGAGGACATGTTTAAGACCGTACAGGATTATATTAATAATAATGGCATTAATCTATTAGCTATGATGAGTAGAAAGCATTCCTTTTTGGAACGCTTATTTGCCAGGCATCTTGTAGAAACCTTCGCATTTAAGATCGATATACCATTTTTGGTCATGGAAAATTAGGGTAACCAATACTAAAGGTTTAAAACTGCGAAATAAAATATTTATCTATCCCATTAAAGCTTTGGGCCATAACACAGATCACCTGCATCACCAAGTCCCGGTAGGATATACCCCCGGCTGTTCAAGTCGTCATCAATGGCCGAGATCCATAAATGGGTGTCTGCGGGAAAGATAGGATTCAAATAGTCGACTCCGACTTTAGAACCAATTACCGAAACGATATGAATTTGTTTAGGGCTGCCGTGTCCTTTTAAAGCAATTAATACATTTTCCAGGGTCTTTCCTGTAGCAAGCATGGGGTCGGTAATTACCAGGATTTTATCGTCTAATCCCGGGGAAGCCAGATACTGGACGACAACTTCGAAATTATCATCACCCTCGGGATGATCTCTATAAGCGGAAATAAAGGCATTTTCGGCATGGTCAAAATAATTAAGAAGTCCATGGTGCAGGGGTGTTCCCGCCCGCATTACAGAGCATAGCACGATTTGATCATTCGACAGAGCCATTTGTTTCGTACCTAGAGGGGTTTCTATCTCCTCATCATGGTAAGCTAAGATTTTACTTAATTCATATCCTAAAATTTCACCGATACGTTCGATATTCTTTCTAAATCGCATCGGATCCTGTTGAATATTTACATTGCGCAATTCGGAAACGAAGTGATTTAAGATGGAATGTTTATTACTAAAGTCGTGAATGATCATAGTATTATAATTGTAGTAAAATAAGATTAAAAATCTTCGGATTTAGTAATAAATATACTACTATTTTTAGAATACCCTGTAAATATAATACGACAGGATAAGGTCATTTCCAATCGACTACGATTTCGAGGCCGGGTAAAACATTTCTGCTGTAAGGGGCCTGTAATAAATCTATTGGATGGACTTTTTCATCAAGGCGTTTTGTTCCTCCATCAATTCCGTAAGTTGGGACAGTAGTTCAATATCTTTTGGCGTCGCTACGGTCGCGTCATTGGTATCCTGTGCTTTGCTGCGCAATCGATTCATGAACTTTACGACAATAAATACTGTAAATCCAATAATGATAAAGTCAATAAAGACTTCCATCAATGCGCCATATCCTATAGCCACTTCGTCGGTGATAACCGTTCCTGAAGCATCCTTCACAAGATTTCGTAATACTATTCTTTTGTGTGCCAGATCGATACCACTGGACAGTAATGACAATGGCGGCAGCAGTACCTGTTTTACGAGCACGTTAATTACGGTATTAAAGGATGCGCCAATAATTATACCAATGGCCATATCCATCATATTGCCCTTTACGGCAAATTCCTTGAATTCTTTAATTAGATTCATCATAATATTAGGTGTTGTTTAAATTGTCAAAGATATTTGATAAGTATGGGATAACAAATAGTTCTCGATACATTTTCCTTTCAGGAAAACACTCGAACTGACATTATACCGACTAATTTCACTTTATCTGTCTCTTCGAGTGATTTTAAGAGTGCAACGAATAAAATTGTATCGAGAAGCGTATATTTAAACCATGAAAACCTACTTTGTTTATATCCTGAATTGTTCAGACAATACTTTTTATACCGGAATAACCTCCAATCTTACCAAAAGATTAATAGAACATAAAAAAGGAATATATAATGGCAGTTATACATCTACCAGAAGACCTGTAAGTCTTGTATTCTATGCAGAATTTACCGACGCTAACATGGCCATTGATGCGGAAAAACAAATTAAAAAGTGGTCGAAGGCAAAAAAACAAGCTTTAATTGATGGTGAATTTGATAAACTTCCGAATCTGGCAAAGAAAAAATTTAATACAAAATAGTTCTCGATACCTGCCTACCGCAGGCAGGCATTTTCCTTTCAGGAAAACACTCGAACTGACATTATACCTTCTAATTTCACTTTATCTGTCTCTTCGAGTGATTTTAAGAGTGCAACGAATAAAATTGTATCGAGAAGTAAACTGACAAGGGATCCAATACTCCTTAATAATTACTTTTTATAATACTTAAGGTATTTTCTATAGGCCAATACCCCTGTTAATAGTATCAATGCGATACTAATGACAATGATCTTAAAGCTTGCGATCTGCTGTCCGGATTGGTAAGAGTGCAATCCCGATAAATAGAAGTTAACCCCAAAATAGGTGAAAATTATACATGAGAATGCCGCTATAGAACCAAAATTAAACGCGAAGCGTCCACGCAGCCCCGGAATTAATCGCATATGAATTACGAACGCGTAAATCATGATGCTTATAAGCGCCCAGGTTTCTTTGGGGTCCCAACCCCAATAACGGCCCCAACTTTCATTGGCCCACATGCCACCTAAAAAGTTTCCTATTGTGAGCATGACCAATCCCACCGTGAGGGACATTTCATTAATAATAGTGAGTTCCTTTATATTGAGGAGCATCTTCTTCCTGTTGTTAGTTGTGGTAAATGTCATGAGCAATAACGAGACCAGGCCTAAGATCATTCCCAATGTAAATGGCCCGTAGCTGGCTACAATTACGGCCACATGTATCATGAGCCAATAGCTATCCAATACAGGTTGCAGATTGGCAATGGCGGGGTCCATCCAATTCCAGTGGGCGATCATTAAGATCATGGAAGCCACAAAGGCCGTTGCGGCGATGGTGAGATTGCTCCTGCGTCCAAAGATAAGCCCAAACAGCATAGTGGCCCATGCCACATATATCATGGACTCATAGGCATCACTCCAGGGGACATGGCCAGAGATATACCAACGCACTACCAATCCCATAGAATGCAGTATGAATAAAGCAACAATGCTGTATTTTAAAACGGTTGCGGTAATGTTTATAATCTTGCTGCGTTCCCTGAAGATCTGAATAATAAGAACAATAAATAATAAGGTCCCCGCATACATATACCAACTGAAGAGCTTTTTAAAGATGTCGTATTTATTATAGAGCACTTCGGTATTTATCTTATCATCGCTTAACATCACCTCCGCACCATAATTATGTTGTGTTTTTTTAATTCCTTCCAGAAGTCTTTCCGCCTGGGAATAATCTCCTGAAGTTTTAGCTAAGTTAAGAGTGGACAAATAGACTTTTAGGCCATTTTTTATAAAATTGCTGTAAAGGGAGTCACCCACTTTATAACTTCCTATCCTGAGTTCCATTGGAGACATCCAGGTATTGTTATCATCATCGGGAACCGGAAATATTTTTAGAGTTCGTCCCTCTATAGTGTTATACAATAGATTAACACGTTGATCCGCCTCCTTAAATTCCTTTTGAAATCCGTTAGGTATTTGTGCCTTGTAGGCCTCTTCGAGATAGGGTGCCAATTTATAATTCCCCTGAATGGTAAAGAAATCGGCAAGAGCCGCATGCTTTTGAGTGGTTTCGATACCGATAAGTTTCCTTATGGAATCGGCCTTCTTCATTTTTAAATAAATGATGGGTACGTTATACCACAGCAAAGGACTCTCCTGGATAGACAAGAACACCTGGTTGGCATCAAATTCTTCGTAACTGTCGTACTTACTAAGCTTACGCAACAATTCGGAAGCATAAGTGTTTACGGGCTTCATACGGCCACTAAAGTCCTGAATGACCATATGTCCAAATTTGTCGGCATGAGCCTTCGGCGTGATATTGGACCTTAAAATAGAATCGATCTGTGCTTTGGATGTATTGGTATGCGTGCTCCCCGGGTCATGTTCCTGTGCATAGGCGCCTAATCCAAAGGATATGAACATTACGGCCAGCAATTTCGCCTTTTTGGCCTTTACTTTATTCAGTTGTTTTCTCAGATCGGAAAAATGGGTGTTTTTAGCAAACAAAATAGAGAGCATTCCGAAGAATAACAGGAAGTATCCTATATAGGTTATCCAGGTCCCGTAAAAATCGTGATTTACCGACAGGATGGTGCCCTTCTCATCCGGGTCGAAACTGGATTGAAAAAAGCGATATCGACGATGGTTCAGGATATTATTCATAAAGATCTTATAGTCGAAATCACCCTGTGCTTCATCAAAAACGGTGACGTCGCTCGAAAATGCAGAATAGCTGTTCTTAGTGCCGGGATAGCGTTCGGCCACAAAGTCATTGAGCTTAATACTAAAGGGGAGTTCCAACACTTTTGGACCGAAGCGAAATGCAAAATTTAAGCCTCCTATCTGTACCTGCTTAAAGGCATTGTTCGTGCCTTCGCCTCCAAGTACCCCAACACGTTTAGTTTCGCCATTGGTGGTGATTTTTAATACAATACCATCTTCATTCGTTTTGAGGATCTCCGGCTTTTTTATAACCCCGATTATTCCTTTTATTACGGGCTTTGGAAATACCATTTGCATATTTCCAATGACGTAACGAGAACGCAATAACAAAGGCTGGATGCTGTCTTTTGCCAGTACTCCCGTTGCTCCTGTTGCCATGGTCATGTACTGGCCTTCAAAAGGGGATTGTATGGTAATTTGGTCGTTGCTAAAAGTTAGATTTATGGCGCCCGGAGTTTGCCGGTTAAGGGCAATTAAAACATTATGAATATTCTGAATTTGGCCCACTTTAATAAAGTGGTTATGGGATTGGCCGGCACCGGCATCAACAATTTTAAGGTACTCCTCTCCTGCTTCGTCGGGTACAATATCTTCTTCGGCACCAACAATGAACTTTTCCAGCATGATGGATACACGCTGGCCGTTGTACTCGGTATTTAGCTTAAATGAATTGTTTAAACGTGGCGAAAAATCGACTTCGCTTTCCAGTGCTCGCCGTTGCACCTTGCCATCTACAATATAATCGCCATCTATATAGGTCGTTAAATAGGTTTTAATGGATAGGAACCTGTTTTCCGTAGCCCCTTCGCGAATGGCCATCATACCTTCAAAACTGACATATCGTGTAATAAAGGCGCCAAAGAGAATTAGTATAAATCCCAGGTGCAGGGAGAGCGTCGCCCATTTTTCTTTTCTATAAAGTCGGAATTTAAAAATATTCCCTGTGAAATTAATTACGAAGATGAGCAATATTCCTTCAAACCACCATGAATTGTAGATAAGGTTCCGGGTAAAAGGTGTTGGTGAAGTGTCCTGTCCGGCATCCAGAAATGTTCCCGTTGCCATAGCAGTTGCAAAAACAATAAATAAAACTCCTGTAAGTCGAGTTGAAAACAAAATGTTGGTGAGTTTTTTTAGCATCCCTAGGATCGTTTATTTAAGATCGTGCAAAGGTAATTATTTTACGTTGTTTTCAATAGACTTATATACTAATTATATGTTATTATTTGGCTTGCCTTGCTTCAAAAATTTTCAGGTATAAAAAGGTGCCCATTTTTCGGGCTCTGCGCTTGGCATTTTGCGCATAATCTCCTTCAAAATTTTCGTCAATGGTTTGGTACCATAGATTTAACCATACTCCAAAATCATATTCCGTGATCGCGTGGTTATGTTCGGCATCAACCTTAACATGTGCTTGCAGGGGATCACCCAAATACCTGATTCTTAAAAATAGGCTGGATTCCCAGAATGTGGTTAATCTTTCGAGATGCTCGTTCCAATCTTCAATGAGGTGATTAAAAATTTAATTTGAACAACTATTGCAGGTTATTTTCCTTAAGTTTAACATTTAAGAAGTAAGGATTCTTCCTTTACAACTACCAAAATATAATACTAAAAAATTAATCCTTTAAATTAATAAAAACTGTAAAACTATGGACAGAAAAACTTTTATTCAGAAATCAGCAGGTGCTCTTCTCCTGGCCGCACCGGCATATGTACTATTAAGTTGTTCTTCTTCGGATGACTCCAACCCTAATTCACCCCAAGGCGGAGGAAATCCCGATTGCCTTGCAAACGGCACAAACACCAGTATTGGTGATAACCACGGGCATAGTATATCCGTTTCCAAAAATGATGTTAATGCCGCAGTAGAAAAAATATATAACATTACCGGAAGTGGCGATCATCCGCATAATGTTACAGTGAGTGCAGCGAATTTTAATACCCTTAAAAACAACCAGCAGATTTCTGTGACTTCAACTGAGGAAGACGGACATAATCACAGCGTAACCATTTCCTGTGCTTAAACCCATTTTTAAATTAATTGAAAATTATATGCTTATTTTAGCATCATGATTTCAGTTAATTTACTTGGAGCCGGTAATGTAGCCACACATTTATATAAAGCCTTTAATAACGCCGCCGGCGTTATTGTAAATACCTGGTATAACCGAAGCCTGGAACCGCTTCAACCCTTTAAGAACGCGGTTGAGATCACTAATGATTTATCTCAACTCGAAGCTGCCGACGTTACTATTTTAGCCGTTACCGATGATGCCATTCAAGAAATATCACATTTGCTGCCCCACAGTAATGGGTTGGTGGTGCACACCTCGGGAAGTCTGAGTTTACATAACCTCAATAAGGAGCATAGGCGTGGAGTGTTTTATCCCTTACAGACCTTTTCCAAAGCCGTCGACATTAATTTTAAAGACGTTCCGGTTTGCATTGAAATGGAACATAAGACCGATGTTAAGATTTTAGAGGATCTGGCTGCAGCAATTGGAAGCAAATCCTATAAAGTAAATAGTGAACAACGCGGGGCTTTACACCTTGCTGCTGTATTTGTAAATAATTTTACCAATCAGCTCTATCGTGTCGGCCATGAAATTACGGAATCCAAAAGTGTCGATTTTAATATTTTAAAACCTTTGATCAAAGAAACCGCCCATAAAATTGATAACTTATCGCCATATTTAGCGCAAACCGGTCCGGCGAAGCGCAATGACAAAAAAACAATAAAAAAGCAGTTAAAAGCTTTAGACAGCGATTTACATAAAGCGATTTATGAACTCATGACAAAATCAATTCAGCATACCCATGGAAAAAAGCTATAAAGAATATTTGGAACACATTACTACATTTATTTTTGATGTCGATGGCGTATTAACCGATGGGACAATCACCATTACCACTTCGGGAGAGATGTTAAGGACTATGCATACAAAAGATGGTTTTGCCATTAAAACTGCCCTGGATGCAGGATTTAAGGTTTGCGTAATCTCGGGAGGTACCAATGAGGGAGTGCGCGTGCGCTTACGCGGATTGGGAGTTACGGATATTTATTTGGGGGCTCATAATAAAGTAGAACAATTGGATGAATATTTCGATGTTTATAATATCAAAGCCGAAAATGTATTGTATATGGGGGACGATATCCCCGATTTTCCTGCCATGCAAATGGTAGGATTGCCCTGTTGTCCCCAGGATGCCGTACAGGAAATTAAATCCATCAGTAAATATATCTCACATAAAAATGGTGGAAAGGGTGCCGTTCGCGATGTCATTGAACAGGTGCTTAAAGTACAGGACAAATGGAATGGGAATTTTGATTCGAAGTATGATTGAAGCAGGAAGTTGGAAGCTGGATGATGGATGCTGGATGCTGGATGCGGGAAGCTGGATGATGGATGCGGGAAGTTGGATGTCGGAAGCTGGATGATGGAAGCTGGATGATGGAAGCTGGATGATGGATGCTGGATGCGGGAAGCTGGATGCTGGATGCGGGAAGTTGGATGTCGGATGCTGGATGATGGATGCGGGAAGTTGGATGTCGGATGATGGATGCGGGAAGTTGGAAGCTGGATGATGGATGCTGGATGCGGGAAGCTGGATGTCGGAAGTCGGAACTTTAAACTTAGAACTCATAATTCTTAACTCTTAATTCAGTAATGTTGCATTTTTTTAGGTTGATCCGTTGGAAAAATCTGGTTATGATCATACTTACCCAGGTGCTCATTAAATATGCCTTGTTCGAACCTCTAAATATTGACGTTGCTCTCAATGGATTTGCCTTTTCACTATTAGTACTCAGTACAGTTTGCATCGCAGCAGCAGGGAATATTATAAATGATATATATGACGTAGAGACGGATATAATAAATAAACCGGACAAAGTTATTATAGGGCATGGGATATCGGAATCCATGGCATTTAACCTGTTTTTGGGGCTTTCGATCGTTGGCGTGGGCATAGGTTTTTATCTTTCAAATCATATTGAAAGAAGTGGTTTTTCGGCCGTCTTTGTCATATCATCGGCACTGCTTTATATCTATTCTACCTACTTAAAAGCAACAGTTCTTATTGGAAATATCGTCGTTTCGGCTTTAGTGGCAATGAGCATCATTATAGTCGGTCTTTTCGATCTGCTTCCTGCCATTACACCCGAAAACCAACTCGTACAACTCGGGGTATTTAAAATTTTATTGGGCTATGCCTTATTCGCATTTATGCTCAATATGTTAAGGGAAATTATTAAGGATATTGAAGACATAAAAGGCGATACCGACTTGGGGATGAAAACATTTCCCATAGTCATAGGTCGCGAAGGCTCCATAAAATTCGTGTTTGGGCTCTCAATCCTCCCTCCTGGAGCTATTGTATTGTATATTACTCATTATTTATATCAAAATCAGTTGGCTGTCATATATTTTCTTATTTTTATTTTGGGTCCATTATTATATTTTAGCATCAAAATTATTAGTGCCAAAAAAAATGAAGACCTGTATCATTTATCTCATGTTTTAAAATTGGTTATGCTTACAGGTGTGTTGTCACTACTCCTTTATCCACTAACATAATGCTGAACGAAAAATTAAAATCCTATCGTATTATCCTGGCCTCCGGTTCTCCCCGGCGGCAACAGTTTTTTAAAGATCTGAGCTTAGATTTTGAAGTCCGCTTGAAACCTATAGAAGAAGTGTATCCGGAGCATTTAGAGCATCATGAAATTTCCGATTACCTTGCTATATTAAAATCCCGGCCCTTTGATGACGAATTGCAAGACAATGACATTTTAATTACGAGCGATACCATAGTGTGGTTTAATGACGCCGCCTTAGGAAAGCCAAAAGATAAAGATGATGCTTTTAAAATGATCCTTTCCATGAGTGGAAAAACGCATGAAGTTATCAGTTCGGTTTGTTTCAGTACTGCGGCCACGAAAAGCATTGTAAATGCTGTTACCCATGTCACTTTCAAGGATTTTAGCGATGAAGAGATCTGGTATTATGTTAATAATTTCAATCCTTTGGACAAAGCCGGCGCTTATGGTATCCAGGAATGGATCGGGCAGGTTGGCGTAACTAAAATTGAAGGCTCCTATTTTAACGTTATGGGTCTTCCCGTTCATTTGGTTTATAAAACGTTAAATGACATTGTAAATACCTAACTGCTTCGTATTTTTATGTACCAATTAAGCAAGATGAACAACGCTTTAAAATTAGGTGTGCTTTGCCGTGTCCTTGGAGGCATCTTATTTTTGTTTATGGGTTGCGGTGACAAACAAAATTCTGTTGTTATGGCAGGGAACGGCACGTCACACTATGATAATGCGAGTCAAAACCAAGCAGCAAAAGGCCTATCGGATGAATTCAAAGCCTACTGGTTCTCGGGGGAAGCCGAAATTACATCTTATGAACTGGAACAGGCGCGTTACGGGGAAATACGACAAGGCAAAGCCGTATTGGTATATGTTACCGAGGACTTTTTACCCGATATTCAGGTAAAAGCAGATGCCCAAAACGCTTCCAATATTCCGGTTTTAAAACTCAATGCTACCAAAAAATTCAATACCGGAATATATCCCTATTCCGTAATGCAGAGTACCTTCTACCCGGTATCCAACGATCAACATGCCATAAAGATCTCGAGCTCTATGCAGGAATGGTGCGGCCATGTTTATATGCAGCTCAATAACCGGGATGACTATGAAATAAACGCACACTCCTATTTTGAAGGTGAGGCCGACAAATCGTATAAGCTGGATAAGTCCGTTTTGGAAAATGAGCTCTGGACACAATTAAGGCTGGATCCCAAACAACTACCCACGGGAGATTTGGATGTCATTCCGGCATTTGAATACCTGCGATTTAGTCATACCCCGCTTCAGGCCTACGATGCAATAGCAGAATTGAAAGATGGCATTTATATATTAAACTACCCGGAATTAGACCGAAGCCTGACGATTAACTTTAATACGGCTTTCCCCTATAATATCCTGGGCTGGGAAGAAACCTTTAAAAGCGGATTCGGACCCGGCGCCAAAGTGTTAACAAGCAAAGCAACACGATTAGCCTCTATACGTTCGCCATATTGGCGCAAGAATCATAATAAAGACGAGGTGCTTAGAGATAGCTTAGGGCTTGATTAAGCTGGTGATCGGATAATTACCAAATAAAATGGTCTAATCGAAGGGAATGTGGGTTTATCAATCAAAATCCGTATAGAATCTCGCTTCATTTTCAAAGAAGTTGGTATCATGGTCTGTATTTATATCATAAAGCCCTCGAAAAGTAAGATAGTTAAAATCGGTATAAAATATTTTAGAATACCATTTTACCCAATTATTATTGGTGTTTAAACTTTTAATTGGTTTATTTAAGAAAGAATTTAGCCCTGAAAAGCTTTCATATTGATAAATATGTATAAGTTCGTGGGAGATAATATTTACTTTACTTCGCGTTCTATTGTTAGACTGGTATATAATTAAATTTGCAAATGCAATTCCTTCAGAATCTCTACTACTATTTATTTTATCAGTAATAAACACAAAACTCCCAATCTTTAAGGACTCCTTGACATCTAATGTTCCTTGTGTAAATCCATAAATAGTATTACTTAAAGCAAAAGTCATGAATCGATAAGACATCTTTAATTTATCTTTGGTATAAAATTCCAAACGGTTAAAGCCAAGGTTAAGATGCCATTGTTCTCCAAAATTTCGGTTGGCCGCCGCATTTTCAATAATGGATATCCCTGCAAAATTAACTAGTTTAGAGGGCCATACGTAGGCATAATTTTTGGTTTCTGCGAACTTACCCACCAGTCGTTTGCTTTCATATAACAAATAGCCTCCCAAGGCGCCCTGGCCAAAACCTTTTAAAAACACTTTACCGGTCTTTTCATCCGGTTTTTTATTAATCATAGCTCCAATGCCTCCTACAAAGCCACCAAAACCGATATTATACAGGCCCGCCTCGAAATTATTTTTATGTTGAGCATTGATCTTATAACCCGAAAATAACCAAAATGCTATTAAAACCATTATAAACTTATTGTTCATTCTACAGTTATTTCGCTAGTTTCAAAGTCATAAAGAATAGTGATTTTTCCATCAAGTAAAGGACCTTCTATTTTAGTTACTGGATATCGTATTCCGTCAATATCTCCTGTTCTCTGAATAAAAAAAGCATAAGATGAAACATTTTCTGTTGCAGTTATTTTTACTCCCGCAGTTTTATATCCTTTAATAGTATTCATTGTGGCATGAAGGCCAGCACAACTCGTTATCCCTCTATAATTTTGAAGATCAGAATTTATTAGCTTTCCATGTCCATCGGTTTCATAAACTATGAGATCATATTGACCATAAATATTACATTCTTCTCCAGGGTAAAATCCCATAACCTGTATAATATAAGTTGGGTATTCAAAAGTATCAACAAAATCATCCTCGAAACAGGATATACAAAGGGTAAGGACAAGTATAATTTTATAAATCGTTTTATTCAAAACTTAATGTTTATTTTAAGGGACAGGCAAACATTATGCTAAGCCTATCCCTTATATTAAAAAAACTATTCCTTAGCGATTGTATTTAAATCTTTAAGTAAAATTAGTGGTAGTCTCACATGTGATTCTGCAAAGAACTTATACAATTCTCCTTCTATTTCTTCTATAGTCACATTACCCCGAAGTAAAATTAGATGTACAATACTTAAATTGGGAATATCTTTAAACAGGTCATTATTTAAAACTGCATGACCATCGTCCAAATCAATGACATCCGTATTTAATATATGTCTATTTGTATCGTTCTCAGGTATAGCATTATCTCCAAAATATTCAGCAACTATAACCAGACCTTCTTTATTATTGGGATCGACATTCCATTTTAATATAAAATTTTCAGAGTAGCAGACGGGAAATTGCTCATCGGGATTGTTTACCTGTGGATTTGTTATCTCCACCAAATCCGGCACATACATTTCTATTTCATTTTCGTCTCTGGACAAATCACCAGTATTAATTTTAAAACTAATGGTTTTTCCATAGATGCTTTGACCTTCATTTCTCGATATTTTATTAGAATTCGATATTTGATCAATGGTCTTATTATTTATTAATAAACTCTGTCTTTTGTTTTGATCTTTAATGTTTATACGCTTAACAATAGAATGTTCTGATAGCGAACTCGATTTTAAAGAAGAAATACCAGCACTATAGTCTGTTCGCTTAAAATAGTCGTGATAGACATTAGGAGTAATATCCAACAAGTTATAACTCACCTCCAATTTAGTGATCGTTTTATGTGTTGATATATTTTCAAGATCTTCCGTTTCGTTATTGTTACATGCAAATAAAACGATAACTAATACTATACTAATTTTATAATTTATTGTTTTCATAATTGTTAAGTTTTTTATGGACATACTTTGTTACCGTCTCTATAATAACAGCCATCTTTAGATTTATAAACCCTGTCTGTCTTACCATTTGTATTTCCATAAGTAATTTTTGTACCCATCTGATTTATATCAATACCTGCTAGGGGATCATTACTTGTTTCGCTCCACATAATATGATAATAATTACCATCACCCGAAGTGTTGTTAAAAGTATCTGTTCTAACCCCGACCGTGGCTTCTCCCCAAAAATCAGCATTTGTAGGTATTGGCACTTCAATCATATTTGGCAAAACCTCTGGAGCACCCTGTTGGTAGTCTACTGTTGCTCGACCAATACATTCTGTACCGTCTGCAATAATAGTAGCACATATCTGGGCGCGAGTAGGATCTCCTGAATCTCCATTAACGTCTAAAATGTTAGTCATAGAACGTTCAATTTCATCGTATGGAATAAGATAACTGTGATAAGTTGAAATGGTCGAAGGAAATCTTAATTGAAGATCATAAACTGCAAGCTGTTCAGTTGCGTCCCATTCACATGCAGGAATAGGATCATCAGGGTTTATAATAACTTCTGTACAACTCTGCAATGAGATTATAAAGGCAATTAATGTAGGTACATAAATTAGTTTCTTCATTTTTTAATGATTTTAAAAGTTAATGAGCAATAATGCTCAAAATTATTTTTGAAGTCCTGGGAGGTTTTTTACCTTTGTAACATATTCCTCCGTTTGTTTATTGGTCTATGTCATAGGCGAATAATTTAGGTTAAACATCGAATTACAGTTTTATGTTTTTATCCTTTTACGGAGGTTTTGTTTCTCATTCTGTTAGTTTTAATTTTTACCAATCCTGCATAATTGAATTTTAATACATTAAATTAATAGGTTGAGTATTTCCAACCATTCAATCATGTCCTTATAATGCAATTGACTAAAACTACATTCGGAAGTTAGTCTTACTTGAAATTTTTCAAGTTCCTATGTTATTTCGACGGGGTAAGCTTTTGGTTTAAAAGCTTAGGGGTTTTATAAAGTAATCCATTTTAAGAGCTTTCTAAAAATACTACTCTATTGAAGGGGCCGGGATTCCTTCGTATAATTTGTTCAAATATAGAAAATAAAACGAATAATATTGAAATATATTATAACAAATTAAATTATTTTTTTAACCATTGAATTATCCAATTTCAATATGCCTAACAAAATTTATTAAGGGAGTTTTAAGTTTATCCAACCCTTATATCCATTTAAGTAGCATATCTTTGTGCTCATAATAACCTAATTTTCATGGAGCAATTTTTTCAGAACTATCAGTCAGAGATCATTTATACAGCAATTGTTTTCGGAATTTTATTTATTGTGAATCTCATTATTAAAGGCGTCTTACGGCGCATCGGGAAACGCAGCAATATCAATGTCGCGAGGGTTAAACTTATCGGGCGCTATGTCACCATAACATTACTGTTAATCGCTGTTCTTATCGAGGCCTTTGTCTTTGGTGCCAACTTTGAAGATCTTTCCCTGGTATTTTCTTCGGTATTTGCTATTCTTGGCATCGCCTTATTCGCGACCTGGTCCATATTAAGTAATGTAACCTCCGGTATTATCATGTTCTTTTCCTTCCCTTATAAGGTGGGGGATAAGATCATGATTCATGATATCGATTTTCCTATTGAGGCAATAATCGAGGATATTAGGGGGTTTCAACTACATTTACGATTGGATAACGGTAATTTAGTGACTTATCCTAATAATCTAATTTTGCAAAAGGCCGTGACTTTAATTCAAAAAGATGCAATTGATAAATAAAAGTTAAAACCATTTGGTTTAAGTTAAAGAAAAATTAAAACGAGCCTTCACAGTGCTATTCTTTTATATATTTGGTTTTTGATAACCGATATAAGCATGCGAAAAACTATACCTAACCTCCTCTTTTTATTATTCAGTTTAATTACAGTCCTCGCTCAACAACCCGATAAACTTAAGGCTTCAGAGATCTACGAATCGATTTCGAAGTTAAATTTTTTAGGTTCTGTGTTGTATGTTGCAGCGCATCCTGATGATGAAAACACCCGTCTTATTTCTTATATGTCTAACCATATTAAAGCCCGAACGGCCTATTTGTCAATCACACGCGGTGATGGCGGACAAAATCTTATCGGTCCGGAAATCAGAGAATTATTAGGGGTTATCCGTACCCAGGAACTATTGGCGGCTCGTGGCGTGGATGGCGGTGAGCAGATGTTTACGCGGGCTAACGACTTTGGGTATTCCAAACATCCCGAAGAAACATTGAAAATCTGGGATAAGGACAATGTATTGAGTGATGTGGTTTGGGCCATACGCAAATTTAAACCCGATGTTATAATAAATCGCTTTAACGATGACGCAACTAATGGAAACCATGGGCATCATACCAGTTCTGCAATGCTAAGTATGGAAGCATTTGACCTTGCGGGTGATAAAGAACAATTTAAGGACCAGTTAAATCATACCACAGTCTGGCAACCTAAAAGCCTATATTTTAATACCCATTGGTGGTTCTATGGCAGCAGGGAAAAATTTGATGCGGTCGATAAAAGCAATATGATAAATTTCGATATTGGCGTGTATTATCCGCTTAAGGGTCTATCCAATAATGAGTTGGCTTCAATGGCGAGCAACAAACATCTTTGCCAGGGATTTGGAAGATTAACACAGCGCGGCTCTCAAATTGAATATATCGACTTTTTAAAAGGAGATTTTCCAGAGGACAAGGCCAATGTATTTTCCGGTATAGACACTTCATGGAATCGTGTAAGGGGCGGCAAAGCCATTGGTGATATTTTATATGCTGTTGAAAAGGATTTTGATTTTACGAATCCCTCGGCATCCATTCCAAAATTGATAGACGCCTATACGTTGGTATCACAATTGGAAGATGAGCATTGGAGAACTGTTAAAACCAAAGAATTAAAAGCCATCATTGAAGCTTGTTCGGGATTGTACCTGGAGGTTTCGGCCGACACTCCAAATATAAGTAACGGTAACAGTATTGCATTGAATATTGAAGCCCTAAACAGAAGTAATGCTTCCTATAATTTAAGGTCCTATTCCATTTCCACTCAAGCCGGGGCCTTTGAAAAGAATATAGCTCTTGAGCCTAATGTAAAACAAAACTTCAATGACACTATAAGCATACCGGAAAGCTTTAAATATACGACCCCTTATTGGTTGGAAAATAAAGGAACGCTTGGCATGTATAAGGTTGATGATCGTCGGCTTATAGGCTTACCGGAAACGCCTCGTAGTGTTACCGTTGATTTTGACTTTAATATTAATGGTGTCCCTATTAGCATAACAAGAGATGTTATATATCGGTATTCGAAACCTGATAAAGGGGAACTGTACCGGCCTTTTGAAATCATTCCGGCGGCATCGGCGAGTATTACCGATAAGGTCATCATATTTGAAAATGACCGGCACAAGGAAATATCGGTGGTAGTAAAAGCGGGTAAAGATGATCTCAAAGGGTCTATAAGTATGAATTATCCCAATGACTGGAATATTTATCCCGATGAACAAGTTGTTGATATTGCCCATAAAGGCGAAGAACAGTCCTTCGTTTTTTCTGTAATCCCTCCAAAATTTCAAAGTGAAGGTCATATTTCACCAAGGGTTACCATTAACGGTGATACCTATACTAAAGAACTTATTGAGATCGATTACGATCATATTCCTTACCAAACAGTGCTTTTGCCGGGTGAAAGTAAGATCGTACGATTGGATATTAAAAAGAAAGGTGAAAACATCGGGTATATCGAAGGCGCCGGAGATACTGTTCCGGAGAGCTTACAGCAGATCGGATATAATGTGGTTACAATCAAACCTGAAGATATTACTCCCGAGCATCTTGCAAAATTTGATGCCATTGTAGTTGGTATTCGTGCCTATAATGTGGTTGATGCCCTTAAATACAAGCAAAAAACACTTTTGGAATTCGTTGAAAACGGTGGCAACATGATCGTGCAATACAATACGAATTTCAGATTAAAGGTAGATAACCTTGCACCATTCGATTTAAAACTATCCAGGGATCGGGTTACCGAAGAAAATGCCGAAGTGCGTTTGATCAATCCTGAACATGAGGTCCTAAACTACCCCAATAAAATTACCGAAAAAGACTTCGAAGGATGGACTCAGGAGCGCGGGTTATATTATCCCAGTGAGTGGGGGCCTGAATTCTCCCCTATACTTTCCATGAATGATAAAGGTGAAACTCCAAAAGACGGAAGCTTGCTTGTTGCCAAACATGGTAAAGGACATTATATATATACAGGATTAAGCTTTTTCAGGGAGTTCCCCGAAGGTGTTTCCGGAGCGTACAGGCTATTCGCCAATATGTTGTCCATAGGGAAAGATAATATTGATATAGAGAAAAAATTAAACGATTAGCCCATAATGGGCATTAATAAAACAGATAGTTAATTAATTGGCCATTCAATAAAATAATTATCTAAATATTCTCAATTAAACATTTGTGAAATGGTGGCTAAAAAACAACAAATTTGAACTTATGGATACTTCTAAAAAGTATGAATGGAAACCCATATACACCTTAGTTTTAGTGGCTAATGCTATCTATTTCGTATTGTTCTATTTCTTAATGATTACATTCTCATAAGATGCAGGTTCTCAATTGGATAGACTGGGTGGTTCTCCTAAGCACTTTAATGGTCATTGTAGGTTACGGCACCTGGCAAACGCGAGGCAGCAAAAACGTTAAGGACTATTTAAGAGGCGGAAACACCTCCAAATGGTGGACCATCGGCTTGTCGGTTATGGCAACCCAGGCCAGTGCCATTACCTTCCTTTCCACTCCGGGACAGGCATATAACGACGGCATGGGATTCGTACAATTTTATTTCGGGCTGCCCATTGCGATGATCGTTATTTGCATAGTATTCATTCCCCTGTATCACCGCTTAAAAGTATATACGGCATATGAGTATCTGGAAGGACGTTTCGATCTGAAAACAAGAACCCTTGCGGCCATTTTGTTTTTGATCCAGCGCGGTTTAGCTGCCGGGATCACCATTTTTGCACCGGCCATCATCTTATCGGTTGTTTTAGGTTGGGACCTGATAGTTCTCAATATCATTATCGGTGTCTTAGTTATTGTTTATACCGTTTCCGGAGGTACACGAGCCGTCAATGTCACTCAAAAGCATCAAATGGTCGTTATTTTTATCGGTATGCTTGTGGCGTTCTTTATCATTGTGAGCAAATTACCTGCCGATATAACATTTACCAAAGCTTTGAACATTGCCGGCGCAAGTGGGAAAATGGAGATCCTTGATTTCTCGTTCGACCTCAATAACCGCTATACCTTTTGGAGTGGGATGATTGGCGGAACTTTTTTAATGCTGTCATATTTTGGGACAGACCAGAGCCAGGTGCAACGTTACCTTTCCGGTAAATCGGTAAGGGAAATGCGACTCGGGTTATTGTTCAATGGCTTGCTAAAAGTACCCATGCAATTCTTTATTTTATTGGTCGGGGTTATGGTCTTCGTGTTTTACCAGTTTAATCAGCCACCCATAAGTTTTAATCCCGTAGCTACAGAGGTCGTTTTAAATTCGGAATATGCCGAAGAATTCAAAGCACTTCAAAATGAGCAAATCGAGATCTTTAATGATAAGCAGACGATCATCAATTCTTTTATAGATTCGGATAATCCCAATACTTCAAAATATCTTTCACTGGCCAACGAGGCCAATAACGATGTAAGAGACGAAGCTAAGTTATTAATCGAGAAAGCGGCAAGGGAACAAAATGTAAAGGTGGAGAGTAATGATAAAGATTATGTTTTTATCCACTTTATTTTGAACAATTTACCACGGGGCCTAATTGGATTATTATTGGCTGTAATTTTAAGTGCAGCCATGTCCAGCACCGCCAGCGAATTGAATGCCCTGGGGTCTACAACTACTATAGACCTTTATAAGAGAAACACGTCTGAAAAATCGGAATCGGAAATGGTTAAAGTCTCCAGATGGTTTACCCTACTTTGGGGTATTGTAGCCATTGGCATAGCCTGTGTTGCCAATCTCGCCGAAAATTTAATACAGTTGGTTAATATTATAGGTTCCATTTTTTACGGTAACGTCCTTGGCATTTTTCTTCTGGCCTTTTTCTTCAAAATGGTTAAATCCAATGCCGTTTTTGTGGCTGCATTAATTACCCAGGTGATCGTAATAGGCTTATTCTTTCTAAATGAATATGATTTCATTAACCTTCCGTTCTTATGGTTAAATTTTGTGGGCTGTGCTATTGTAATATTCCTGGCATTATTGCTTTCATATAACAGCCTGGACAGAAAAGGGAAGTTCCCTTTATTTCTTTTAACAGGAATTTTAAGTTTTATTCTTTATGTCATTATTTAGACAGCAATTATTTAATTGCTTTTGGCCATTTTACCCGCTATCTTTATTCGGGACATAAAAACAACACATGGCAAGATCATTTCAAAACAGAAAGATTCGCTGGGGCATTATTGGGCTGGGCAAAATTGCACGAAAATTCACCGAAGACCTTCTCACTATTGAAGATTCAGAATTATATGCCGTAGCCTCACGATCGCAAGAGAATGCAAATGCTTTTGCCGCCAATTATAATGTAGAAAAAGCTTATGGCAGCTATGAGGACCTGGTAAAAGATCCCAAGGTAGATGCGGTCTATGTGGCGACTCCTCATAGTTTCCATAAAGAACATACCATCATGTGTTTAAGCCGCGGTATTCCCGTACTCTGTGAAAAGCCATTTGCCATGAATAGTGCCGAGGTGGATGCTATGATTGCAAAGGCTAAAGAAAATAAGGTCTTGTTAATGGAAGCACTTTGCACCTCTGTTCTACCTCATTTTCAGTTTGCTTTAAATGAATTAAATACCAAAACCTATGGTAATATTTTAAAACTTGAAGCAGATTTTGGGTTTAAATCTGAGCATTCATTAGATTCAAGAGTATTTAAAAAATCGCTTGGTGGCGGCAGTCTTTTAGATATTGGCATCTACCCCATCTTTGCGGCTTTATCAACGCTCGGAATCCCATATGCAATAAAGGCCAACGCCACCTTCCATGATAATGGTGTTGATACATCTTGTAATATGATATTTAATTATAAAAATGGTGTTAATGCCTTTTTAAATAGCACATTTTTAGAAAAAACACCAACAGAGGCTATATTCTACTGCGAAAAAGGTATCATTAAAATTGATAGCCGTTTTTGCGGTCCTTCAACGGTTACCAAAATTTATAATGATCGGGAGGAAACAATAGATTTTAATTACAAAACCAAAGGTTATGATTATGAAATAATTCATTTCAATACACTACTACGCCAAGGAAAAACTGAAAGCGACATCATGACCTACGATTTTAGTAAAAATCTTATTGGTTTATTGGATGAAGTCCGTAAAAAGATCGGGTTAAGCTATTAAAATATAAATAAAAAAGCGCAACTCGAAGAATTGCGCTTTTCGTATTTTAACTATCGCCGTGCTATTGCATCCATTCGGCGAGAGATTCCTCATTCATTTTAATATAATCGTCATTACCCGCTTCTTTAGATGCGGCAAGTGAGGCTTTTGCGGCTTTAATGGCTCCTGCCTTATCCCCTGCCGCTGCATGGATCAATGATTGCTGGCGTAAGATCCAAAAACGCGGATTGTCCTTGGTCAATTCCACCGCTTTATCGATCCAGGCCTTCGCTTCATTGATATCTTTGCCTTCCTCTAAATAATATACCGCTGCAGAAAAATAATCACCTGCACCAGGGCCGTCCATCGTGCTTTCAATACTCGACACAACAGCTGCATCTGTAGGTACTTCAAACGGTACTGACACATAGGTCTTATCCCAGATCATATCGATAGTGGCACTACTATTCTTTAAATTATTAATGTCTATGGTAAATGATTCCAAACTGGATTTCATAGTATGCGTTTTCACCGTGGTTCTTGCTGCTACTTTTGCATCGTCCCATTCCTGGGGTACTCCTCCTCCTTCGGAATCTGTATAGAATATCACTTCCCAGCTTTCGGCTTCAGGTTTGGTGAAAATAGCGTATGTACCTGCTTTTAGGGTTTGTCCGTCTATGGTAACATCATCACTAAAGGAAATTTTAGTGCTGTAATTGGCTCCGGTACGCCACATCTTCCCAAAAGGAACGAGATCGCCAAAAATGACTCTCCCCTTTACACCTGGGCGTGAGTATTCCAGGCTAACATCGGTCAAACCAACTTTTTGCTCCACCTTAGATAATGGACTTGGCGCCGGGGTTTTTACCTGCGCATTTATGGCATAAGACATCGTAAATGCTAATGCAATTAATAATAGTTTCTTCATTTTTGATTAGGTTTAAATGTTTATAAATTATAGTGCACTAATTTACGCAATAGTATTACCCCTTAATGTTAACAAAACGATAAAATGATTACTTCAAAATGCTCCTAAAGTATTTCTATTATTAAAGTTACAAATCCATGAATAACAGCGTTTTAAGTAACCCTGCATTTCTAATAATACTTTTTCTTTAACCAAAAAGCAACTCTGACCAATAATATTAAAGCCGGAACTTCTACCAATGGCCCGATAACTCCTGTAAAGGCCTGACCGGAATTTAATCCAAAGACAGCGATGGAAACAGCAATAGCTAATTCAAAATTATTCCCCGCGGCTGTAAAAGTAATAGCCGCATTCTTAGCGTAGTCTGCTCCCATGGCCTTACTAAAGAAAAATCCAATAATAAACATGATCGCAAAATAAATGAGTAACGGGACGGCAATAACCAAAACATCCATTGGTAGTTCAACAATTAGTTCGCCTTTTAATGAAAACATTAAAATAATTGTAAACAGTAAAGCAATAAGTGTTATTGGTGATATTGCCGGTATAAATTTTGTTCTATACCATGTTTCGCCTTTAATTTTGACCAATATAAGTCGGCTTAATATTCCTGCCAAAAAAGGAATTCCCAGGTAAATGGCAACACTTTCAGCTATGGTTCCAATTGAAATATCGACTATGGCACCTTCAAAACCGAACAGCGGTGGTAACTTTGTAATGAAGAACCAGGCATAGAAACTATAAGCAAATACTTGAAAAATACTATTAAGCGCAACTAATCCAGCTCCGTATTCACTGCTGCCATCAGCAAGGTCATTCCATACCAATACCATGGCAATACATCGTGCAAGACCAATTAAAATAAGGCCCACCATATATTCAGGATAATCCCGAAGAAAAATAAGAGCCAAAATAAACATGAGGATTGGGCCTATGATCCAATTAAGAACAAGTGATATGCTCAATATTTTCACATTTTTAAAAACCTTAGGCAACAAACTATAATTCACTTTAGCTAAAGGTGGATACATCATAAGGATTAAACCTATGGCTATAGGCAAATTCGTAGAACCATGACTAAATGAATCAATAATTGAAGTAGTAGAAGGGAAAAAATAACCTAAAGATACCCCAAGCCCCATCGCTATAAATATCCATAGTGTTAAATAGTTATCAAGAAAATTGAGCTTTTTCTTAATCTCTGTCATTAAATGAAAGCATTTTATATATTTTTATAAGATTCGCCAAAATTAACATGAATTAGCGAATTTAAAAAGTAAACGGCTTTAATATTAGGTTAACAAATGAATTATATCTAAACATTAATTCTACACCATATTTTTATATCTTTAAATCGAAAATAAAATAACTCAATATGAATATCAAATCCTTATTATCTTTTGCAATTTGTTTTGCTGTATGTGCTTCGTTCGCACAGAATAAATTGAGCGAAACTAAACAAGCGATTATCGCTTCGGTCGAAAAACATGAAGCTAACCTTATTAAAATAAGTGATGAAATCTGGGCTTTGGCCGAAACGGCTTTCGAAGAAACGAAATCTTCAAAAATACTTGCCGATTATGCCGAACAGCAGGGTTTTACAGTAGAACGCGGTGTTGCCGAAATGCCAACGGCCTTCGTTGCTACTTATGGTACGGGACGACCGGTTATAAGTGTATTGGGCGAATTTGATGCCCTTCCGGGAATATCTCAAAAAGCACAGCCCACAAAGGCCCCTTTAAATGAAGGCGCTGCGGGACACGGTTGCGGCCATAATGTATTTGGTGCCGGAAGTTTAGGTGCGCTGCCATTGCCATAAAAGAACTTATTGAAAACGGAACTATTCAAGGCACCGTTAAATTTATGGGTACCCCAAGTGAGGAAAAATTCTTTGGCAAAATATGGATGGTAAACGCCGGGCTATGGGACGATGTCGATGTGAATATAAGCTGGCATCCTTCTGCTTCCATTGAAGCGGATGTACAAAGCTCTCTCGCTCTTGTGGACTTCAAAATTGAATTTTTTGGTCAGGCAGCCCATGCCTCGGGAGATCCGTGGAATGGTAGAAGTGCTTCCGATGCCCTGGAATTATATACCACCGGAATTAATTATTACAGAGAACATGTAAAGCCGACTGTAAGGATGCACTACCATATCCAGGATGGCGGACAGGTGGTAAATGTGGTTCCGGATTATGCGAGATTATGGATGCGGGTTCGCGATACGAAACGCTCCGGGATGATGCCGGTTTACGAGCGTGTTATGAAAATGGTCGAAGGCGCTGCAATTATGGCCAATGTAGATTATAAAATATCATTGATATCGGGTATCTATGAAGTATTGGTAAATCGTGAAGGCGGCAAAATAATGCAGGCCAATTTAGAGCTCCTTGGGCCCATAGAATATACCGATGAAGAAATTAATTTTGGCAAAAAGATACAGGAAGTTACCGGAAAAGAACAGGTGGGTATGGACAGCGCCATTAAACCTCTTGAAGAGACCAAGGAACATCCCGGAGGCGGTTCTACCGATGTGGGTGACGTGAGCTGGAATGTGGCCAACATAAATCTGGGCGTGACCACAGCGCCTAAAGATACGCCCTGGCACTCATGGGCCGTCGTGGCTTGTGGCGGGATGAGTATAGGGCATAAAGGATTGTCCTATGCCTCGAAAGCCATGGCTATGACCATGGCCGATCTCTTTGAAAACCCTGAACTTATAGAAAATGTGAAGGCCGAATTTAAAGAGCGCAAAGGCGACGAGGTTTATAAGGCGATTATCCCCGAAGGACCGCCGCCTATTAAACGGAAACTAATAAATTAATCAATTATATGATACATCGTTGTATAATCCATTAGGTTGTACAATGGTGTATTTTTTTTTAAATATGCTTCAGAAACTCAATTGGCAGGCCTACTCCAACGATGACCGAAATAAGATCATTGAAAATATAAAGGATGCCATTTCCTCCTGCGATGGAAGTATCATGAATTTTAATATGTTTTCGGACCTGGCAATGAGTATTAGTGTTGAAATCGAAGAGCACAACATCATAGATTTGTATAAGGTGTTGTCTCCATTCTAAAAATATCCGACTTCGATGAAGAATGTATCAATCAAAAATCTAAAAAAGAGTGGCTCATATTTATGAATATTTCCTTCGGCCGGGGAAAAGGAGAACTAAAAAAGGATATATCCGCTATTCCGGGATAAGCAGCTATTAAATTATCCTTTTTGGTGTAACAATTCCTATGAGATATCATCCTTAATAATAATCAACCAAAAATCACAATGAAAATCTTTTTAAAAAAACAGCTTCTGTATTTGCTAATTGCAATCCTCCCTAATTTGGCCATGGGACAGGCAGAATCCATTTTTAACGGCGTTAAACTGGATGAATCGCAGGAAATAGTGGAAACTAAATTAAAAGCCATTTCTGGGTCCACCAATATGATCCATGTTGAAAATCCAAGTTTTCCATTGGCAAAAGACCTTGAATCACATTTAATTTGTGGCAAGGTCAAGACCGTAAACGGAACTATAGATAAAGTGGTTTTTACCTTTGCCGATAACAAATTGAGTTATATTGAGGCCAGAGGTAATGCAGTTACAACACTCGCCGGGAAAAGAAAGGATACAGCGAGAAGTTATTTAGATTATGATGTTTATTTTCCGGTAAAATTATTTATTCATAAGAAAAAGGATATGGCCTGGATTATAAATAAAGAAGCCTTGCACGTCAATTTGTTTACCTGGGAAAATCCATACCTGGATGATGATGATTCTAAAACGCATAAATTAAACCCATCCGGAAAGATCCCGGAATTTATAAAAATGGGGGCCAGCCTGGAAGAACTTAAGCCATTGTTTGAGGCAAATAGCAAGTTCACCTCTACCGAAGACCTCGATGGCTCCGATCCAAATGCACAGCTCCAAATTAACGCCTTTGGTGTTGACTATCTTGGATTCCCAAGAAAAGTGGAAGCGCGCTTTGGAAACAATAAACTGAATGTCGTTTGGATCTTAACAGGCAAAGGAGAAGAAAACAGAATTAGAAAAGCATTGATCGCTATTTACGGCGAAGCCATTTTTAAAAACGACGACTGGGAAATTTTTAATAATTGGCAAATCGGATTAAGGAAGGACAAACCTGAAATATTATTGCTCACTCAGGAATTAGGGTTGATTTATAAAAAAGAATATTTTAAGCAGTAAAATTTTACTCCAACCACCCTTTAAAATCTTTAACACGTTCCCGGGCCACAATGACTTCCTGTTCGTTATAAGAATTCAATTTTATTTGCAAACGGGAATTGGTATAGCTTACCATATCTTTGATGGCGTTGATATTTATAAAGAATTTTCGGTTGATCCTAAAAAATACATCGGGATTTAACTCCTCCTCCAACTGCTCTAATGTGGTATCGAGCAAATAATTTCTGCCTGCATCCGTATGAAGGTATGTCCCCTTATTTTCACTATAAAAACACTCAATGTTATCAATATTGATAAGTTTGAGATGTTGTCCCACTTTTACCGAGAATCGTTTTTTATATTCCCGATCCGTAGGATTAACCAGTAACTTTTTAATATCATTAAAATCTAATGTCACCGCTTTTTGTTTGGGAAGGCGCTCCGTATATTTATTAACTGCAACCGCGAGGTCTTCATCATCGATAGGTTTTAAAAGGTAATCAATACTGTTAAGTTTAAAGGCCTGCAGGGCATACTCGTCATAGGCAGTTGTAAATATTACGGCCGATTTGATCTCAATAACATCAAAGATCTCGAAGGAGAGTCCGTCACTTAATTGTATGTCCAGGAATATAAGATCGGGATGGGCATTGCATTCAAACCAATTAATGGCCTCTTCAACCGAATGGAGCAATGTTTGAACTTCTATATCCAATGCTTTGAGCATTCGTTGTAAACGCCTTGCCGAAGGTTTTTCGTCTTCTATGATTATAACATTCATTCCCAATTCCTTTTGTCCTTATCCATTAATTCTTTAATCTTCCGGTCTTCCCAGTTCTTACCAAAAAAGAAATCCGGGCCAAACACGCCAAGAAAGTGGAAGAGCAGTCCTATCCCCCAGAATATTGCCGTGGCAAAAGTTCCGAATTGGAAGATTGTTTCGCCTTCATCCAAATTCATCCAGATCGTAATTATTATGAAACCGTTTACGGCGATATAAGACGCTAAATGCCAATAAAATCCTTTTAAACTGTCTAATTTCTTTTTAGCCCTTATATAAGCTTCTTCTTTATTAAAATTGATTTGAGCATTGTCATCGCTACCATCAACATTCTTATAGTTTTCCATGCTCTTAGCTATTTGAATTAGCATTGCGTTCATCCTCGTCCATAAACTGTTTAATTTTGTTTTGTTCCCAGTTTTTACCAAATAAATGGTTAGCTCCAAATACGCAAAATGCATGAAAAGCCAGGCCTATTCCCCAGATGAACCATAATCCATAAAAATTAATATCCAGCCAAAGTTCAGAAATGGAGTTATCAAAATTAAAGTTCTTAATAATTTTAACGCCAAAAATTAATGAATTAACAATAATGTAGGCGGCTAAATGCTTATAAAACCGTTTAAGTTTCTCTACTTTATATTTTGCTCTTGTATAAGTACTATCTTGATTAAAATTTTTCATATTTTTTAAAGTCATTATTAGTTTTAATTCCAATTTTCTTTTTCTTCCTCCTGCATAAATTCATTCATTTTTCGCCTTTCCCACTTACTGCCCAAAAGACCATCGTTTACAAAAACTCTATACCCTTGAATTATAAGTCCTAAGCCCCAAAAAAATATTGGGAACCAAAACCATTGTATGCTGTTGGGCGAAAATTTGTACCATAGAAATACTATAAAAGGAATGAATATGACATATGAAATTAAACTGTAATAAAATCCCATTAGTTCGTCGACGTGTTTACGCGCTCTTACGTAACTGTCGTCTATTTTCGATATTGATTGTTGTCTCATTTTTTTTAATTTGTTTTGTAAGCATAGGGATTGCTACCGCAAAACGTTTTGCTTCTTTATTAATGTTTACTTTTTTATTGGTCAATAGTTTATAGCGTTGCATGATATTACTTAATCCTACGCCACTACCCTTTTTTATAATTTGTTTGGGTTGTAAATTGTTCTCCACGATCAAATTTCCTTCGTCTTCATATATTTTAATGCGCAAGGGCTTCCCTGAGGTTACGATATTGTGCTTTACAGCGTTTTCCAACAATAACTGGAGTGATAAAGGCACTACCTTACTTTCGGGATTTGAAGCCCTTTCGGGAATATCGAAAATGATACTGTCTTCAAAACGCATTTTTAGCAAAGACATATAGATCTTAGCAAACGTCAATTCTTCATCGACCGTAACAAGGGCCTTATTTTTTTGCTCCAGAACATAACGATATACTTTAGATAATGCTGTTGTAAATTTTTGTGCATTATCTGTATTTTCCTCAATCAGGCTGGTCAATACATTCAAGCTGTTAAACAAAAAATGCGGGTCCAGTTGGTTTTTTAAAGCATCAAATTTGGCACTTGCCGTTCCCGCAATGATCTTTTGCTCTTTAACTTTATTCTTTTGCAATTCCTGGTAGAAATAAAAAGCGTGGAAGAAAATCGATGCAACGATAGTTATTATAAAGGCCGTAAAATAAAATTGTAATGATTCCGATTCTAAAAATTCGTCATAAGTAAGGCCATCCAATACCGTTCTGTGAAAAACCCTTACCATAAATACAGTTATAAGTGTTAGACCCGCAGAACCGAAGAATCCGATAAGGATACGGTACTTTTTATATCTGTCCCATTTAACCTTATGAATTAAATAATCGAAAAAATAAGAATTTACAAAAGTTATAGGGATACTGTACATGACATAATACCCAATAGTCTTAAGCATTTTCATGTCGTACGTTACTTCATATCCGGCCGTGTATCTAAAAATCGTAGCGATAATAAATAAAATAGCCGCGATAATGATGCTGATCCCTAAAACTTTTAAAAACTCTTTCATTCTTATTATTTACAAGATTGCATTATTTGTTCTGCCCTGTGTTTTCCCCATTTTGGGTGGAAAGGACTTTCGGGCTTAAAGTTAGCAAAAAGTTCTAAAGACCTTTCAACATCCTTACAAAATGGAGTGGTGTCCTGTCCAAAAAACCGGGCGCCTCCCATGGCCCAATCGGCCTTATTTAATACTACTCTTGGATTTTGAGGGGCCAATTGTTCGGCTTGCGCATATAAAGCCACTACTTTGCCAGAAAGGGTCATGCCATAAGTTGCTCCATCGTAGGCCACCCAGGCCGTATGTAATAAAGCCTGCAGCACCAATATCTCGGGGTTATTTTTAGAAATGGCCGTCGCTTCATTTATTAGGTCCTGGGCTTTGCCTAATTGTGCCTTTAATTTTTCGATATCCTTTTCTCCAAAGCTCGATACAATGTTTATTTGTGCAGCATAGTAACTGGGCAACCAATTGTCGGTTTCTGCTTTTGCAATGCGCTCAAAAACATTTGATGCTTCGGCAGGGTTATTATTTCCCCAAAGTTCAAAGGCCTTTTGCATGCCTTTTTCATAATCGGTTTGGGAGGCCAGAATTCCCGTAACCAACAGGGCTAAGATAATTGCTAATTTTTGCATAATAATTTGTTTTTTAAATTCGATTACAAATATCTTAAGTTCTCCGGGGTATTTAAAAAGAGAATAACCCAATTGTAAGTTTTATGGGATGAATTGTAGATATTTGAATGTACTTGGAGTCCGATGTATTATTCTAATGGATATTGATCTGGTTAAAACCCACTATTAAACATTTTAAATGATATAATAACAAGGCCGGGGATTTGTAAGCTTAAATTATTACATGGACACTAATTTAAAATGTATGGGGAGTGCATAAGCCACTTTAACGGGCCGTCCTCTTTGGTTTCCAGGCTTCATTTTGGGCAGCATACTTATAATACGTGAAGCTTCTTTTTCCAATATCTTATCGGGGCCCCTGGTTTTAATATTAGAAACATAACCATTGGTATCTATGACGAACAGCACAAAAACTTTTCCATTAATGCCTCTATCAATGGCTATCCCAGGATATTTTAGATTCTTTTTTATATGTTCCTGAATTTTTGCCTCAAAACACACCTTTAATTCTGCCTTTGAAAGATCTTCACAACCCGGATAAACGGGAGGGCCCTGAACGGCTGCAAAAGGCACCTGGATTTCCTCTTCGATCTCTTGGACTATAACCTCGCTTATCTCAACGACCTCCTCTATAACATCTTCCTGGTTCATTTCGGTACTTTCGATAATGGTCTCTTCAATTTCCAGAACGTCCTCTACAATTGTAATGATTTCTGGCGCAGCAGCTGGTGGTGGTGGCGGAGGCGGAGGAGTATCTACATTTAATAGGGGTATATCTTCTTCCAATTCTTCGTCCATAGTCAAAACATCAATGAAAATGTCTTGCCTATCGTAAGTCTTATACTCCATCAAATTATAGGTAATGAACAGCATGAGACACAAACCAATGGCAAAGTATAGGCTGCTATTGCGACCTGCTGCTATTTCGGGATTCTTTTTTGCTTTCATGACACTCATATTTATACTCATAATTTATACATTATCCTCTCTAAAAACTATGATATTTATCATATCAATGCATGGCTTTTAATGGATTCCATTTGCCGTTTTTAAACAAAAACAATTAACTTCGTCGAACAAAATGAATTTTAAGCATTCCTTGCCCATGAGACCATTGATCATATCCCTTATTTGCCTGACTTTCTTATCCTGTAATAAGAGCCGGAGCCGGGTTAACATCGACCAGGCCTATTTGTCCGGGATAGAAGAAAATAAAGTTGAAAGAGCAAAAAACAGGGTCAACTATTTGCAGTTGGTTGGCTTGTTCAAGATAGACACCTTAGATAATACTTTTGGTAAGGACAGTAGTAATGTCTTTGTTCTGGATGTTGAAGATCTACCAAGAAAGATTGGAACCATTCAAAGGAACAATATCACTTTGGAATTTATTGCCGAAAAAGATATAGTTGTTAAGACTATCGATGGTGAACCTGTTAAAGATTTAGTACTGGGACTGGATGAATACGGCAGTTCTGTAAGGCTTTACCATAATGCATTAAACTGGCAGGTCATTACACGTTCGGGCGGACATTACTTAAGGGTTTGGCACGAAAATAACCCGGCAGTTGGGGCTTTTAAAGGTTTCGAACATTTTGGTCTGAATCCGGATCTTATATTTGAAGGACAATTTATGTATTATGAAACTGCTAAATCTGAAATAGTCAAGTCGGAAGTCGATGGTAAGAGAAGCACTAATTTTATTGGTAAAGTGTCATTTGTTTATAATGGTACAACCCATGATCTGGATGTTGGCGAAAACGGGTTTACCATGGTTAGCGATGAGACTACAGGAGATGACACCTATGGCGGTGGACGGTATATTTACCTTGATCTTCCAAAGGAGACTGGATCGGTAATCCTGGATTTTAACTATTTGTACAATCCGCCGTGTGCCTTTTCCAAATTTACAACCTGTCTCTATCCGCCCAGGCAAAATCATTTACCATTTAAAATTTTGGCCGGGGAGCGAATTACATTTATAGATTCCGAAATCAAAACCCATTAATATCTTTAAAATTCATCGTATGAAATATACAGTTCTTCTTTTATCAATGCTCTTATTGGCCTGCAATTCGGGAAATAAGGACTCACAACCCATCGAACCGCTTTACGACTACGATATTGAAGAACGTATAGCCCAATTAGGCATTACCTTGAGCGAACCCACCCTCCCTAAAGGCATTAAAATTGTACTGGCTACCCGCACTAATAATTTAATTTATTTATCAGGTAATGGTCCTATAGCTCCCGATGGTACCAGGACGGTCGGCAAAGTAGGTTCCGACCTTACCGTTGAAGAAGGGTACGAAGCCGCTAAATTAACGGCCATACGGCATTTGTCCGTTTTAAAGAAGGAACTGGGTGATCTTAATAAGGTGGAACGCATAATTAAAGTTTTGGGTATGGTAAACGCAGATACCTCTTTTACCGACCATCCCAAAGTAATTAACGGCTACTCCGAATTGATGGTGGCCGTTTTTGGCGAGCGCGGCATGCATGCCCGCTCTGCCGTTGGCATGGGATCACTACCCTGGAATCTCGCCTGCGAGGTAGAAACTATTGTACAGATAAGGGAATAACTTTGGTTTATGGTCTTAATGTCGTATTTTTAAAATATAAAACTTATAAATTTGAGCCTTATGGAAAATTTGACACATAATCTAAACATATTCAAAACCTTATTCCTTGTCAAAGGGATTTTGAACTTACTAATGGCTCTATTCTTTATATGCTATGCCCTATTTGGGGGATATATCGTAAATATGGCCGGGTCGGGCGGTGATCTCGACAACATGACCTTTAATCCTGCCATTATATTCTTTATTATAGGCGGCGTTGGATTTGTCATTGCATCCGTTATGGGAGTGCTGACCCTGCTTGCATCCAAGTATATAAATGAGGTGAGGAACTACAATTTCATATTTGTTATTGCCATACTGAATTGTTTAACCGGAATCCTTGGAATTCTATTGGGTGTATTTACAATCATCGAGCTCAATAAACCCCATATTAAGACTCTATTCAATAAATCTTGATCCCGGTTGGCTTTTAAGTTATAGTGGCATTTACAGGTTATCCAACTGGTTGTCCTTACCATCCTCGCTAATGGTCCAGAAGAAGCCTACAAAAAAGAATTGGTCTGCGGCAGGCCTTAGGGCACGCCTTGCATAATTATTATTAATATCAGGCATATCGGCATATTGATAGCCATTAATGTTTTTAAATCCTAACACGTTATTTATAGAAAAATATAAGATCTTCTGCTGACTGATGAGATAGGCCCAGTTTAAACTTAAACTGTTATAGGACTTGGTTTTTTGGTTGAGAAACCCCGAAGTATTTGGATTGGTATAGGTTCTCCCTGAAGCAAAACCATAGCTCATGCCTACCTGGCTTTTCCAATCGCTGATCCAGTATTTACCAACCACAGAAATATTATGCCTGTTCACAAAATCAGGTTGTGCCGCCATGGGATAATTCTTATAATCTCTTTGGGTATCCAGATACGAATAACTCAACCAATAATCCGTATTTCTGATACTCTTACTATCCCGCCAAAACAGATCAATACCTTTGGCAAAGCCGTCGCCACTACTACTATAATTGCTGTCGAAACTCGCAAATTCCGTGTCGTACTTTACCAGATCCTTATAGTTTTTATAATAGGCTTCAGCCCGGAATATTCTACCATTATCATTTAACTGATAGTTTAAAATATAATGTGATGTATTCTGAGGCTTTAAATCCTGCTCGAACTTTAATATGTTACTTGTCGGGTTCTGATAAAAATCACCGTAAGCCAATGACACCTGCCCTTTAGTTGATGTTTTAAAGGCTAGCGACAATCTCGGCGCAAGGGTAAGGTCTTTGAACATTACACTGTACTCGGCACGCAATCCTGCCTTCAATGCTAATTTCCTGGAAAAGAATATATCGGCTTCCATAAAGGCGGCACTGATGTTATCATTATAGCCAAATCTTTCCGGTGCCATAGAGTTATCGGAGTAGGTCTCCTCAAAATCGGTAGAAAAATATTCTGCTCCGAAATTAAGCTTGAACCTGCTACTGAATCGTCGTTTGAATTTTAGCTTTGCATGAATGGAATTTTCAGTATTATCGATTTTACTATCAATGACATTAATATCATTTTTGCCATTGGTAAAACTCAAGCCTCCAAAGAGAGACCAGGTTTCGCTTAACATGCCCTGGTACGAACCGTTAAAGTATAAATTCCTGTTTTTCAATGCAAAGTGAGCCCCCTCACTTTCATTAATATCTTCCTGGATGAGCTCGAAATTAGTAGTATCGAAGGCCGAATACAATTTTAAAAGACCATTGTTAAATTGGTTTCTGAATACGGCTTCCCCGGAAATGGTTTCAAAAGGCTTGATCCAGTCATTTCTATCCTTGAATATGGCATTATAAGGAGCGAGATTGATGTACGCCGAATTTACACTTAGGGAGCTGTTTTCCCATTTTTGAGTATTCCCAAGAGTAAGTCCAACGCTCATGATTCCAATATCGGTTTTCTCCTGACCGGGCTGATCTATGGTATTCAATAATAATACACTCGATAAGGCCTGTCCATATTCGGCGGAATAACCTCCTGTTGAAAAGGTAATACCATCAAATAAAAACGGGGAGTAACGTCCCCGGGTTGGAGTATTGTTAGTTGTGGGTGAATAGGGCGTAAATACACGAATCCCATCAATGAATATTTGAGTTTCTTCGGCCTCACCCCCCCGAACAAATAAACGCCCGTCTTCGGCTACCGTCGTTGTACCGGGAAGTGTTTGTAAAGCCCCCACAAAATCTCCCAGAGCACTGGCTGTTGTGACTACATCCAATGGTTTTAAAACGGTAACCTTGCTGTTATCCCCGGCCGAAAAGGTCCCGGCCGAAATCACAACTGTATCCAGGGCATCGATATCGTCTTTAAGTTTTATTTGTAAGTCCTTCATAAAAGACACATCGCCAATCATACTATAATTTTCATAGGACAGATAGGAAACGATCAGATGTTGTGTTCCCGTTTCTTCTGTCGTAAAGGCAAATGCTCCATCTTCACTGGTGGTACTGCCATCATAGGTCCCCTCCAAATACACATTGGCTCCTTCGATGGGTACTCCTTTATTATTGGTTACTTTTCCACTAATGGTAGATTGTGCAATAATTGTAAGTGAAAGTGAAAAAAATAAAATAGATAAAATGAGTTTCATTAGTATGGTTGTGTTCATTTATTTAATGGCGCAAAATTGCATCACTTCCCTTTGCCACAAAATAATTCCTTACCGAACTGTAAAAATTTAAGGATGAATTGAATTCCCAATGAAATCCGTTGGTGAAATCGAAAAAATAGCTATATTTTTTTAAAGGGTCTGATGATAAGACGTGCCGCTTTATCAAAATTAATATAGTTGTAGGTCCAGTTAAAGAAAACGATCACCCGGTTTCTGAAACCCACCAGGGCCATAAGATGGACGAACATCCAAACAAACCACGCGAAAAACCCTGCAAATTTATAATGCTTTAAATCCACAACCGCTTTGTTTCTACCAATGGTAGCCATTGTTCCTTTATCGTGATACGCGAATGGCTTTAAAGGTTTCCCTTCAATGAGTTTCATAAGGTTTTTGCCTAAGAGTTTTCCCTGCTGGATGGCCGGTTGTGCTACCTGCGGATGGCCCTTCGGATAGGCCTCGGTTTGCATTAAAGCAATATCGCCCATAGCAAAAATGTTGCTGTATCCTTCGACCTGATTAAAATGATTAACCCGATAACGGTTGGAACGATCCATAAGTTCACCCTCGTGAATTCCGTTTATTGGCGCTCCCGTAACACCGGCAGCCCATATAAGTGTTTCCGATTGTAATTCAAGATTTGAATTTGTAATTACCGTTTTTCCGTCGTAGTCCTTTACAAATGAGCTGCAATGCACATTAACTCCCAGCTTCTTAAGAAACTCCTTCGCTTTTAAAGAAGCATGTGCACTCATTGAGGGCAATAAACGATCGTTACCTTCCAACAAATGAATTTGCATATCGCCGGGATTCAAATCGCGATAATCCCTTGGTAAAATATGATTCTTTAATTCGGCAATAGCCCCGGCAAGCTCCACCCCTGTTGGGCCGCCTCCCACGATCACGAAATTTAAAAAAGCACAGCGGTCATCATATGTATCGGCGATCGCAGCCTTTTCCAAATTCTGCAAGATCAGACTTCTAATATTCAAGGCTTGCGGCACTTTCTTCATTGGCATACTATTGGCTTCAATGGTTTTATTACCAAAGAAATTGGTTTTCGTTCCTGTTGCAATGACCAAATAATCATAAGCCAGATTTCCAATACTGGTATTAACTTCGTTTTTTGCCGTATCAATATTTTCTACACTTGCCAGGCGAAAAAAGGAGTTTTTATGCTTCTTTATAATTTTCCGAAGCGGGTAAGCAATGGAATCGGGTTCCAGTCCAGCAGAAGACACCTGATATAATAAAGGCTGAAACGTGTGATAATTGTGTTTGTCAATCAACACCACCTGGATCTTTTTGTTTGCCAGTTTTTTTGCCAAACTTATGCCTGCAAAACCACCACCTATTATGATAACTCTGGGGTAACTTGTTTCGGGAATATTCATAGAAATTCAATTGAAGAACTCATTTAAACTTTTTCTGATTGCTGCAAAACTTCAAGTTTTCCCTCTAAATTCAGCTTTTTTTCACATCGCAGTAAAACTATAACGATCGAAAAATCTTTCATTAGAGAACATAAGTATCGTTTTTCGCATAAAACCAAAATGTTCAATGGAGTTCTATTACAAAATTAAGCATTACTAAAGATTTATAATAGCGGTTTATCTGTTATATTTGAATACATCTTTAATTCACTCTAATCATGAAAACCTTCAGTTTTAACATCTTATTTGTTCTTTTATGTTGTAGCATTAATGCCCAGCAAAGCCTTGATGAGGTTTTAAAAGGACTCGACAAGCAAACTTCTTTTTATGGAGATATAGCGCATACCATTTGGGAATTTGCCGAAATGGGATACCAGGAAGAAAAAAGTAGTGCTTTATTGCAAAAAACTCTAAATGATGAAGGCTTTTCCATAACAACGGGAGTCGCAGCTATTCCAACGGCATTTATTGCTGAATATGGATCCGGAAACCCGATAATTGGTATTTTGGGAGAGTATGACGCCCTTCCCGGTTTGTCACAATTAGCCGTGGCCGAAAAAAAATCGGCTGGAGGAAAAGCAGGTCATGCCTGTGGTCATCATTTATTCGGAGCCGCTTCGGCTGCAGCAGCAATAAGCGTAAAAAATTGGTTAAAAGAAAATAATAAGCAAGGCACCATTCGGTTTTATGGCTGTCCTGCCGAAGAAGGGGGATCCGGCAAAGTGTATATGACACGCGCAGGTATATTTAATGATGTTGATGTGGTATTAAACTGGCATCCAAGTGCTCAAATAGTGCCAACCCCAGAATAGCGCTGGCAAATAAATCGGCAAAGTTTAGATTTTATGGTATTTCCGCTCATGCAGCCGGCGCTCCCGAAAAAGGACGTTCGGCTTTAGATGCCGTGGAAGCCATGAACTATATGGTAAATATGATGCGTGAACATATTCCACAGGAAGCAAGAATCCATTATGTGATTACCGATGGTGGGAAAGCGCCTAATGTCGTTCCTGATTATGCCGAAGTTTATTATTACGCACGACATCCTCAAAGAGATGATGTAGTAGATATTTTCGACAGGATTATAAAAACTTCAGAAGGCGCTGCGTTGGGTACGGATACAACTACCGACTACGAAATAATTGGAGGCACTCACGATATGCTGCAAAATTTAACACTTCAAAAGCTAATGTATGATAATTTAGTAAAGGTGGGCGGATACACCTATACCGCTGAAGAAAAAGGGTTTGCAGAAAAAATATCTAAAAGTTTAAATGAGAAATCTCTGGACGTATCTTATACCGAAGGTATTGTTCCTTTTAAAACAACTATGGTCTCCAAAGGATCCGGCTCCACCGATGTAGGAGATGTAAGTTATACAGTACCAACTGTTGGTATGCGGGCAGCCACATGGGTTCCCGGCACTCCGGCGCATAGCTGGCAGGCCGTTGCTGCAGGTGGTACAGGAATTGGCACAAAGGGTATGATGGTCGCTGCAAAAACAATGACCGCCACAGCAATAGATCTGTTTTCTGATACAGCTATTATCAATAAAGCTAAAGCTGAATTTTTAAAATCCCGCGGTAAAGACTTTGAATACATTCCTTTACTTGGTGACCGTGATCCGGCCCTGGATTACAGAAATTAAATAATTCCATTTCTTTTGTAACATTTTAAATTATAAAACTACTTATAGAGCATCTAACCCAGCTATATTGAATAAAGAATTAGAACATAGTTTTGTTGAATTGCTTGAAAAGCATCAAAACATTGTCCATAAAGTATGCAGGTTATACACCAATAACCGAGATGCTCACAATGATTTGTTCCAGGAAATTACCATACAGTTATGGAAAGCGTATCCAAAATTTCGTGGTGAGGCCAAATTTAGCACATGGATGTATCGTGTAGGGTTAAATACAGCCATAACGATTTACAGAAAGAACAAACGAAGGATTATAACCCAGGAGTTTGATTCATTTCAGTTTAAGATCTCAAGTGAAGTTTTTGACGATACGGAGGAGCAACAATTAAAGCTAATGTATAAGGCTGTACATCAACTCAATGATATTGAGAAAGCATTGATATTTTTATATCTGGAAGATAAAAACTATAGTGAAATAAGTGAAACCATGGGGATAAGTGAAGTTAATGCGCGTGTGAAAATGAACCGTATTAAGACAAAACTTAGAACCATTTTAAATCCGTAGGTTATGGATGAATTAGAATTATTAAAGAAGGACTGGAATAAATCGAACCCCGATTTTAAGCAAGTATCTCCCAAGGAAATTTATTCGATGTTGCTTAAAAAATCGTCCTCAATTGTAAAGACATTGTTTTACATTAGTCTAGCAGAACTCATATTTTGGATAGCAATGAATTTAGTTCCGTTATTTGCGTCTAAAGAGTTTCAACAAGAAATGGTTGAGATTTATGATAACCATGAATTATTTCTGTCAGTACTCACAATAATAAGCATCGTAATTATCTTAACATTTATTTTCTTATTGTATAAATCTTATAAATCTATATCCATTACAGATAATGCCAAAAAATTAATGGAAAAGATACTTAATACAAGAAAACTCGTTAAGTATTATGTGCTTTGCAATTTAGTTTTAATTGCAATTAATTTTGTTTTTACCCTCAAAATTACTGTTTCTGAAAACGAAGAACTGTCCTCTCAACTTAATTTAGCTTCTACCCCCGAAATGCTATGGTTCATGGGAAAAGTGATCCTGTTTTTAATTATTTTTCTATCTATTTTTTGGCTGTTCTATATGCTTATTTATGGAATTTTAGTCAAGCGTTTAAATAAGAACTATAAAGAACTTAAAAAAATGGAAGTTTAGGTGAATGAATAATTAATAATGAAGACGGAAGACGGAAGATAGATGACGGAAGTCGAAAGACTCTTAAATCCAAACACCTAACCCATAACGCTAAATTCTTCAACATTAACTGTTAACTTTTAACTTAAATTACCACTCCCGTTGCTTATTAAGTTCTTCCTTCGCCTCTAATTCTTTTTGTGGAATTACCTTTAAAAATGACCGGTGTTGCTCGATGGCATATTCTATTTTTTCGACGATCTCATCAATAGATTCGTTGTCATAATCGATGTCCAACGGTTTCTTAATTTCAAAGGATTGTAAAATATTTTTCTTTTTAATCCGCAAGCCTTTTTTATCGAATGAACGTCTAAAACCGTCAATAACAATGGGAACAACAATAGGTTTATAGTGTTTAATAATATGCGCGGTTCCTTTTCTAATCGGCTTAAACGGCGTCGTTGTACCTTGAGGAAATGTTATGACCCAACCATCATCTAATGCTTTGGCAATACTTGAGATATCACTCATTTTCACCTGGCGATTAATATCCTGCCCTTCGGCTCTCCAGGTACGCTCAATACTTATAGACCCGACATAAGCCAATATTTTTGGCAATAGTCCGGAACTCATGGTTTCTTTAGCGGCAACATAATATATATTAAGTTTAGGGTTCCATAAATAACCAACATTCTTTATGGAATCTACACGACCACTAAGACTTGCATTAAATACATGAAACATCGCGACTACATCGGCAAAATAGGTCTGATGGTTCGAAATAAATAATACATTGGTATCGGGTAATTCCTTAATAACTTCGGATCCTTCTATATGCAATTCATTAAATTTTCTAAAGCGCCCGTGAGTAATAACACCTAAGATTCTAATCAGCCATTTCTTAATAAACAGAGAATGTCCAAAAGGATTTTTCTTAAATAAACCCATAATATGTTAGTTTGTTAGGATTACAAACCTACATAATTTTTTTTGGTTTGGAATTACCTGAAAATTGGTAACGATAAATGAAAGGATTCTTCTTATGATCCAAACCAATTAATGCTATTGAAGAAGCATCATAAAATAATGACTACAACACTTTCTTTAATACATCCTTTATTTCGTTCATCATCATGGCGGTTGCTCCCCACACTATCTGTCCGTTAAGTTGAAAAGCAGGCACCTCTATCTCAACATTATAGGACGTTGCAACCAATTTTGTAGTAACATTATTATCATCGATAAAATGATGCAATAACACTTCAATAACCTGCTCTACCTCGTTCTCCTGTTTAACAAAGAGGGGCGTTTTTTTTGTAATGCCAAAGAACGGCTTTACATAAAAATTACTTGGTGGTATATAAAGTTCGGTTAATTCCCTTAGCACTTCAATGCTATCAACGGGAACTCCTATTTCCTCATAAGTTTCTCTAACGGCAGCATCTTCCAGCGATCGATCTTGCGATTCCAACTTTCCACCGGGAAATCCTATTTGTCCGGAATGCACCCCTTTATAGGTCTTACGTAAGATCAATACAAACTTCGTTTGCTGCGCCTTATCGGGATAAAATAAAGCCAGTACTCCCGCTTTATTTGGGTTCTTCATACTTTTCATTTGCCGCTTCACCAATTCACTTCTAAAGGGAGGAGACATTTTAAATTGAGAAACCTCTCCCGGTAAAGGGATATTTTTTATTTTTGATACCGATATTAAAAATTCATTAAAATTCATTTATGCGTATCGTTATATTATGTAGTCTTTCTCTTTTATTTCTGAACTGCGAAGATAAAAAATATAAAAAGGAAATTGAGCCTGAGAAAATTCCTGTTGAAAAAAAGAAGGTAGAGCTCGAAAAGCAAGAAACACCAGTTGTTACAAAACGGGATTTCCCTGTTTTAACCGATAAAAACGCCATGGAATTCTTTTTAGAATATGAAAGGGAAAACAAAGAAAATAAGGTAAGAATGACCACCGATTTCGGTGAGATTGATATCCTGCTTTTCGATAATACCAAATTTCACAGGGCCAATTTTATATTTCTTACCAAACGACAATATTTTAACGACACCCAATTTTACAGGGTCATTGACAATTTTATGGTTCAGGCCGGTAATAGTGATGACCGGAAAACCACCCTTAAGAGAAATAAAATCGGGAAATATTTGCTGCCCACAGATACAAAGCGGGGTTATAAACACGATAGAGGTGTTATTAGCATGCCCAGTGGCGAAATTGACAATCCCCATAAGTTAGCTTCGCCTTTCGAATTTTTTATTGTGCAGCAACGGGGCGGGGCGCATTTTCTCAACGGGGATTATACAATTTTTGGGCGCGTTATTAAAGGAATGGAGGTGATCGATAAGATTGCCGCTGTTGATACCGATGATGGGGACTGGCCGTTGAGAAATATTTATATAAGAAATGTCGAGATCATTGACTAATATTTGTAAATGCCCGGCAATGCAATTCTAAACCTTTTCATTTAACCAGGCCCTCATCATCCAAACTGTTTTTTCCTGTTGCATGATAAAATCGCTCATCATGGCATTTGTACCTTCGTCATTGGCCTCTTCGGATGTATTGAGTATTTCCCTTTCTATTTTCAGTAATGCAGTTAAAGAATCAACGATCAACCGAACGGCTTTTTCATCTTGGGAAATATTTTTCCCAACTGGTACTTTCATACAATTCAAATAATCCTGATATGTATGCAAGGGGGTTTCTCCCAATGTTAATACACGCTCGGCAATTTCGTCTACTTTTATATTGGCATCGTTGTACAGTTCTTCGAATTTTACATGAAGGTCAAAAAAACCTTTGCCTTTAATATTCCAATGGACTCCACGTAAATTCTGATAATATATTTGATAATTGGCCAATAAATGATTTAAATTATTCGCCAGTAATTTTGTTATTGCTGTATCTAGTCCTAAACTGTTTAAAGTCATGTTTTTTGTGATTATTTGATTTACTACAAATTTAATTTATAATTATTACGGCTTATGATAAATTTTATTGATAGTTTTTATATTTTTATAGTGAAAATTTATAATTATGACCATCACTCAATTATATTATGTTATTGCCGTTGCGGAGCATCAAAATTTCACAAAAGCGGCAGAACGCTGTTTTGTAACCCAGCCAACATTAAGCATGCAAATTCAAAAATTAGAAAACCAGTTGGACATACTTATATTCGATCGGAGCAAAAAGCCAATTGAGCTTACAGAGATAGGTAAAAAAATTGTTGTGCAGGCCAGAAATATTGTAAATGAGGCAGATAGAATTAATGATATAGTCGATCAACAAAAAGGATTTATTGGAGGAACGTTTAAATTAGGCATAATCCCTACCGTAATGCCAACCTTACTCCCGATGTTTCTAAAGACCTTTATAAAAAAGTATCCTAAAGTAAAACTTAAAATTGAAGAATTTACCACGGATGAAATAATTTTAAGAATAAATGAAGGGCATTTGGATGCCGCGATAGTAACCACACCGTTAGAGAATGAGAACATTAAAGAGCGGGTACTCTTTTACGAGCCTTTTGTGGGTTACATTCCAGAGCATCATAGGTTATTCGATAAAAACAAAATCGAAGTATCGGATTTAGAACTCGATGATATGCTTCTATTGGAAGATGGCCATTGCTTTAGGGATGGTGTTATAAACCTCTGTAAAGCTTTTAAAAACCAAACAGAAGACAAGTTTCAATTGGAAAGCGGTAGTATAGAAATGCTTGTTAAATTGTCCAATGAAGGACTTGGCATGACCTTATTGCCTTACTTACACACATTGGATTTAAAGGAGGATGAAAGGGTTAATTTGCACCATTTTGTTGAACCGTCCCCTGCAAGAGAGGTGAGCATAATATATAACAAGAGTGAATTAAAAATGCAAATTATTGAAGCTTTGCAAAGTGTCATTTCCGGAATTATTCGAGGCGCTATTGCGTTTCAGGATGTAAAAATAATAAGCCCTCTTCCAAAGTAAAAAAGCGACCTGAAGGTCGCTTTATTTATGTTTTTAAATAGATTAAACATTGATCTAATTCTGGGTTTTGCAAAATCAGAGATTTTATAAAAATCTTCAACTCTTCAATTTCGTAAGGTAACAAACGTTGAAGCGCCTTTTCTAATTCTTTGCAAAACAAGTTAGTATCGAAACTAACTTTTTTAAGTACCGTTTTGGTATACTCAAACATTGCTCTTGCCATAGGGAATCTTAAATTTATTTATAAAAATTAAAAGTAAATTTATATCATAGGCTATCTTAAATGTTTGTCTAAATTTATAAAAAAATATGATTAAAAATCAATGAGTGTAAAACTTTAACACAAGAAAATAGGTTAAACCCTTATGTCTTAAATAGTTAAATAATAAAAAATTTAACATTAGGTTTCCGGCGTTTAAAAACCAGGACTGGGGTTAAAACCTATTGTCTCCGTCAAGAATATTTCCTAAACCCCCAAGGATACTACCTTCTCCTTTATTTTTCCCTCCACCTTTGGGTGCGCTTGCCCACACGCGCTGTGCCAACCTGCTAAACGGCAAAGATTGAATAAAAACTTTTCCGGGCCCCTGAAGTTTTGCAAAAAATAAGCCTTCTCCACCAAATATTGTGTTTTTAATTCCACCCACAAATTCAATGTCATAATCCACATCCTGGGTAAAACCGATGATACAGCCTGTATCTACTCGTAAAATTTCTCCCGGCTGCAACACTTTTTCGGCCGTGGTTCCTCCGGCATGAACAAATGCCATACCATCGCCTTCCAGTTTTTGCATAATAAATCCTTCTCCTCCAAAAAGCCCACGCCCCAGTCGCTTACTAAATTCTATTCCAATACTAACGCCTTTGGCGGCACAGAGAAAAGCATCCTTTTGACAAATAAATTTACCTTGAAATTCGTTTAGATCTATAGGAATAATTTTTCCCGGATATGGTGATGCGAAAGATACATTACGCTTTCCGGAAAGGATATTGTAAAACGCAGTCATAAATAAACTCTCTCCTGTGAGTAACCGTTTACCGGCTCCAAAGATCTTGCCCATTAGCCCCTCGTTCTTTTGAGAGCCATCTCCAAAAATGGTTTCCATTTTAATACCGTCGTCCATCATCATAAAACTTCCTGCCTCAGCTATTACGCCTTCCTGTGGGTCCAGTTCAATTTCTACAAATTGCATTTCTTCACCATATATTCTATAATCGATTTCGTGCGATGTCATTTTTTTTTATATTTAAAAGTTGATATGCTTATTCGTTGATTCGTCTTTAATATTGTTACACCATTATACGAATTAATTTTTAAGTTTAACAGTCCATTCAAAATTAAAACTTGAGACTTCTATGCCCTCTGAATTGGTCCCGATAGATTTCATCCAAACGGTCTGTCCTTCTCCGGTATTAATTGCATTATTTATTGCAGTGTTAACTAAATGGCCATCATTACATACAAAAGTAATTCTTCCGGTAGCCTTTTTTATAAATGACCCATTATTGTTTGCGATTAACATGGAAATGTTCTTACCGCTATTTTTAATTTGATTCATCATTATGGCACCGGTAGTTAACTCCGCCGCCATGCCCTGGACCGCCCAAAACATGGATTTAAAAGGATTTTGATTGATCCATCGGTGTTTAACCGTTACAACACATTTGGAATCATCAATATATCTTGTACGAACACCACAAAGATAAGCAGCTGGTAATTTGAACATTAAATATGAATTAAGTCTTCGGGGTGTTACTATCATTATAGATATAATTTAATCCAAAACCCAAAAATACATAAATATTATGCGAAATACATTGTTATGAAGCACTCTTGTTTAAGGATAGATTTTATTATTCAAAAACCAAAGGAATATTTTTGTAATGCGATCTCATGACCCTTAAATTAATATAAATATTGCTGAAAGCATTGTATTTCAAGCCCTTATGAACATTTCACTCCCTATAGGAGTCTGAATTTCAGTACGTGTTAAATGTTAAATATTTGTTAAATATAGTACTATGTTTTGCATAATACCTTCTTTTAGCCATATATTTGCATAAGAAATTACTATATGTTTTAATTATGTTAAGTAAACACCACAAAAATCTGGCAGCGATAATTCACTTATCCGTATTTACTAAGTTCTTTATTCCTCTTGGGAATTTTATACTTCCAATTTTAATTTGGACCATGAATAAGGATAAATCGGATTTCGTAGACAGACATGGCAAACAGGCTATAAATTTTCAAATAAGCCTTTTATTATATACCATTATAATTGCTTGCCTAACCATTCCATTATTTTTATTTGGAGTGTTGAACTCTGTTGAATTTCCGGAATTCTGGCATATGTACGATTTCGATTTTCATATTTCAAGACGTGATAGTTTTAATGTAATATTAGTTACAATAATAGCTGGGATACTCGCTATTGCGGCATTTATTTTTGAAATTATATTTGTAATTATAGCAACGAGTAAAGCCAATCAAGGGGAGCCGTATAATTATCCGATAACCATTAATTTTTTAAAATAATCATCAATAAATCAATCAAAAAAATGAACAGTTTCACAATAAATCTATTTAAATCATGAGACGAACATTAACAAAAATTTTCAATCATTATAAAGGTCTTCCATGCATTTCGCATCGGGCGTTTAAAACAACACAATAAACAGATGAAAATAGAAAACACAAAAGCACAAATGCGTAAAGGTATTTTAGAATATTGCATCTTATCAGTAATAAAAGATGATGAGGCCTATGTTGCAGAAATATTGGATGCTCTAAAAGACGCGAAGCTACTTGTAGTTGAGGGTACAATTTATCCCCTACTAACAAGGCTTAAGAACGCAGGACTTCTTAATTATCGTTGGGAAGAATCCACCTCCGGGCCACCAAGAAAATACTATGGTCTAACAGAAACAGGCAAATTATTTTTAAATGAATTAAACACTACCTGGAGTGAATTACAGAAAGCAGTTAACTTAGTAACAAGAATAAAAACAACAAAAAAATGAATAAAACAGTCAACATAAATTTAGCAGGTATATTTTTTCATATCGATGAAAATGCATACTCAAAATTACAACGCTACCTTGAGGCTATAAAACGTTCATTCACAGATTCACAGGGACGCTCTGAAATACTCTTAGATATAGAAGCACGTATCGCAGAATTATTTACCGAACGCATAAAAGATGAGAAACAAGTAATATCCGTAAAAGAAGTAGAAGAGGTTATTGCTATTATGGGGCAGCCGGAAGATTATATTGTGGATGAAGAGATCTTTGAAGACGAACCTCAACCGCGTCAAACGCATTCAACATCTCGAAAATTATTTAGAGATACTGAAAATGCATATGTTGGAGGTGTTTCTTCCGGATTAGGTCATTATTTCGGCATCGATCCTTTATGGGTTCGTTTGGCATGGGTGATCCTGTTTTTCGGTTTCGGTACAGGTATATTGATCTACATCTTACTTTGGATCTTAATGCCTTCTGCTGAGACGACAGCCGATAAATTGGCAATGTCGGGAAAGCCTGTTAACATTACTAATATAGAACAAAAAGTAAAAGAAGGGTTTGGTAATGTTAAAGAAAGCATCGAAGACGTTGCAGACAAAATAAAAAATAAAGATTACAGTAAAGTTGGAGATCGTGTACAGACAACTTCAAGATCTTTTTTTGATGCCCTTGGAAGTATAATCATGTTATTCTTTAATGTGATTGCAAAGTTTATAGGAGTTATTTTAATAATTGTTGGAGCATGCACATTAATAGGACTTATAATTGGCCTGTTATCGTTAGGAGTCGCGGATATCTTTCATTTTCCGGGAATAGACTTTGCCAATGTGATCCACTCCACTAATTTGCCAATTTGGCTTGTTTCACTATTGGCCTTATTCGCTGTAGGAATCCCATTCTTCTATCTTTTTATTCTTGGACTCAAAATTCTAACAAATAAACTTAAATCCCCCGGGAGAATTGCAAACTTCGCCTTATTAGGCCTTTGGTTTGCCTCCATAATTACGTTCACGATTTTCGCCGCGAGGGAAGTAAAGGAATTTTCCAGAGAAGCCAGCGTAACAGAGAAGCAGGAAATAAATATTGCGACCAATGACACGCTATATGTAAAAATGGTTGGCAACGAAATGTATTCCAATCATTTGTATAGAGATTATGATTTCGATATCGTGGAGGATGAAAATGACAAGAAGAAGATCTATTCGTCTAACGTAAGATTAATATTTAATTCAACCAAAGACTCTTTGGCCACGGTAAGCGTAGAAAAAAATGCAAGAGGAGATAATTATCAGAATGCAAAGCATCGCGCTGAAGGTGTTGATTATAGCTATGCCTTCAATAATAATGAATTACTGCTCAATGGGTATTTCTTAACGGATACTGAAAATAAGTTCAGAGATCAGGAGGTGCAACTCACGGTTTATTTGCCAGAAGGAAGTATCGTGAATATCGATGATAATACCTACTCCTTTCATCGTAATTACAGTCAGTACAAAGATATAATCGATAACGGATTCGAAGACCATTACCTAAAAGTCATCAAGGATGATGTTATTTGTCTGGACTGCGCTGATGAGGGTAAACTTAAGATCAATATTGATGTTCGCAAGGAAGGAGCTAAATTTAAATTAGACGATAAAGGATTAGAGATCGAAAATGAAGATGTGAAAGCCGTTATAGATTCGAGTGGTATTAGTATTAAAACAAAGGACAATTAACAGCTCGTCCTGATAGTTCAACAATTCAGGACATAATAAAAGGAAAATAGAAGTATAGCAATTACTTTTGAAAAATAAATCAATCAAAATAAATCAACTTAAACTGAACTTGATTCAGTAATTAAAAATCAAAACAATTATGACAACACTAACAAAATTTATCGCAGGTCTCATCATAAGTATAATGCTTATGTCATGTCAGTTCAATTCCAACTTTGGAATGGGAGTTAAAGGCAATGGAAAGGTAGAAACCGTAGAACGAAATATCAATGCAGACTTTGATGCCATTAAGGTAAGCCGTGGACTGGATGTTTACTTAACTCAAAGTGATGATATAAGTATAGTAGTCGAAGCAGACCAAAATTTACACGATATTATTATGACAGAGGTAGAAAACAACGTCCTACGCATCTATGCAGAAGAGAATATACATTTTGCTTCTTCAAAAAAAGTAAAGGTAAGTTTTAAGGACATCAATAAAATCACATCGACCAGTGGAAGTGACGTCTATTCGACCAACACTATCGTAACCGAAAACCTGGAACTTAAAACTACAAGTGGTAGTGATATGGAACTTGACATTGACGTTAAAGTTTTAGAATGCAAATCTACAAGTGGAAGTGATCTGCGTCTTTCAGGAAAAGCGGATAAAATTTACGCCGAAGCCACCAGCGGTAGCGATATTAAAGCCGGAAATTTAAAAAGTAAATCCTGTGATGCCAGGGCAAGCAGCGGCGCCGATATTACAATTTACACGAGTGACGAACTGTACGCAAAAGCCTCGAGTGGCGGAGATATCAAATACTATGGAAATCCTGAAAAAGTAAGTAAAAGCGACGGTGTTTCCGGCAGTATTAGAAAACAATAAACCAACCCATACCGGGTATATTGAACTTAATTAAGGAATAAATATCCCGTAACACTTCAATCTAACCAACCTTTTTTTAAACCATTTCTTATTCGATCATCGTATAAGAAATGGTTTTTTATATTTGTGAACACTTAATTTAAAAAATGATCACAATGCATAAACCAATTCTTTTAATCGCTTTCTTATTTTCTTTTGTATCCTGTAAAAATGAAAATGCAACTATAGCGAAAAACAACGCTCTCATAACCGAAGTTCAACTTTTTTTAGACGATTATACCTATACCTACACAAAACTGTATTACGATTCGGCCCTGGCAGAATGGGATGGCAATACAAGAATTATTGTCGGCGATACTTTAAATGCCTATAAAATTCAAATGGCCAATGAAGCCCTGGCCAATTTTACCGGTAGTAATTCCGTTATCGAAAAGACAAGATCCTTTTTAGAACATAAGGACAATCTCGATATCATCCAGGTACGTCAGTTAAATACTATCTTATATGCCGCTGCCAATAATCCTGAAACTGTTTCAGAATTGGTCTCGACAAGAATTACTGCCGAAAATGCTCAGAATGAAGCGCTTTTTGGATTCGATTTTCAAGTGAACGGAACTTCTGTTTCTACGGGAGATATTGATAAAGTTTTGCGCGAATCTAATGATGAAAATGAACGCCTGATGCATTGGGAAGCCTCTAAGGAAGTGGGGATAGGTCTCAAGGATGGATTGGAAAATTTAAGAAAACTTCGTAATGGTACGGTTCAAGCTTTGGGCTATGACGATTATTTTTCTTATCAGGTCTCAAATTATGGAATGACACGTCAGGAAATGCTTGACGAAATGAATAAAATGGTAAAAGAGGTCTGGCCATTGTACAGAGAACTTCATACCTGGGCCCGGTATCGGTTGGCAGAAAAATACAATGCCGAAGTCCCTGATTATATTCCTGCACATTGGTTGCCCAACCGCTGGGGACAAAACTGGGATGCTTTAGTTAAAGTTGAAGGATTGGATATAGATGCCGTTTTAAAAGATAAGACTCCCGAATGGATCGTTAAAGAAGGTGAAGATAGGGTTTGAAGCTTTACCCGCCAGTTTCTATGAAAAATCCAGCTTGTATCCCCTACCAAAGGATGCCACCTACAAAAAGAATAATCACGCATCGGCCTGGCATATGGACCTGGAAAATGACTTGAGAAGTTTAATGAGTGTAGAATCGACAGCCGATTATTATGTTACAGCTCATCATGAACTGGGGCATATCTATTATTATCAGGCCTATACAAATCCCGATATCCCACCACTGCTTCGCGGAGGTGCCAACAGGGGATATCATGAAGCTATTGGGTATTTGTTCGGATTAGCCGCATCGCAAAAACCATTCCTGGCGAGTAAGGGACTGGTTGACGAAAATGCAAAAATTGATGAAACCCAAAACCTCTTGAAGGAAGCCTTGAAATATGTCACCTTTTTGCCCTTTGGTGCCGGGGTAATGACAGAATTTGAGAATGCGCTTTATGCAGAAAACCTTCCCAAGGATCAGTTCAATAAAAAATGGTGGGAACTGGCTAAAAAATACCAGGGTATGATCCCTCCTACCGAAAGAGGCGAAGACTATTGTGACGCCGCTTCCAAAACCCACATCAACAATGATGCTGCACAGTATTATGACTATGCTATATCGTACATTCTGTTATTTCAGTTCCATGACCATATATCAAAAAATATATTAAAACAGGACCCTCATGCAACAAATTATTACGGAAGCAAAGAGGTTGGGGAATTTTTAAAAGGTATTTTGAAAACCGGGGCTAACAATGATTGGCGACAGTTGCTTCAGGAGAGTGTGGGCAGCCAGATAAGTGCCAAACCTATGTTGGATTATTTCGCCCCTTTAATGGATTACCTAAAAGAACAAAATAAAGACAGGACATATACGCTTCCGGAAACACTTTAAATAATAAAAAACCTCGCTATTGCGAGGTTTTTTATTTCATCATACTTTTATGAATTAGGCTTTAACTGTCACCTCTTTAGCCGCCAAATAGCGTTCGGCGTCCAGTGCAGCCATACAACCTGTTCCGGCAGCGGTAACCGCCTGTCTGTACACATGATCGGCAGCATCACCAGAAACGAAAACCCCTTCGATATTCGTTTTAGACGTTCCCGAAACATTAATAATGTAGCCCGTATCATCCCGATCTAAATAATCCTTAAAGATATCGGTATTGGGTTTATGCCCTATTGCAGCAAAAAATCCGGTGGCCGGTATATCTATGATCTCTCCCGTAACATTATTTTTGGTACGAACCCCGGTTACAACCTGGCCATCTCCCAGTACCTCTTCGGTATTGGTGTTATGCAAAATTTCTATATTTTCCGTATTTCTTACCCTGGCTTCCATAATTTTCGAGGCCCTGAAAGCATCACGCCTCACAAGCATGGTTACCTTTTTACAAAGTTTTGATAAATAATGCGCTTCTTCACAAGCCGAGTCTCCTCCTCCTACAATGACAACTTCCTGCCCTCTGTAGAAGAATCCATCACAAATCGCACAGGCCGATACACCACCACCCAACTTTAAATATTTTTGTTCCGATGGCAAGCCTAAATATTTAGCTGATGCCCCGGTAGAAATAATGACCGTATCACAGTGGATCTCTTTGGTATCATTTACCCAAACTTTATGCACATCGCCGGAGAAATCTACTTTGGTCACCCAACCATCACGTACATCGGTATCAAAACGTTCCGCTTGTTTTCGAAACTCTATCATCATTTCGGGACCGGTAATTCCATCGGGATAACCGGGATAATTTTCTACCTCAGTGGTAGTTGTTAATTGACCCCCGGGTTCTATGCCTTGGTATAATACCGGTTTCATATTCGCTCTTGCGGCATAAATGGCTGCAGTATAACCGGCAGGCCCGGAACCTATAATTAAACACTTTACTCTCTCTATTGTATCTGACATGATTATTCGAATTTTAACAAAACAAAAGTAGCTTTTTTGGTGAATTCCTTACAGAGAAGTTATCAACAGTTGTTATTATTGAATAATTACTTCTTATTGAATATCTTAAAGCCACGTTAAGGTTTTATTTTGAAGGAAATAATTTAATATATTGTCCATAAATTCATTTACAATTGAAAGTATTAAGAATTTCAAGCGATGTAGAATTGCTCATTGGTAGTATTGGTGCTATTCAAAGTGCCTTTATGTCCTTTTCATTTACTTTGGAAAAAAGCGAAATACGACCAACGTATTACTGGCGCTTTTCTTTTTTTTAATAACCCTCAGGATCATTAAATCTCTGCTTTGGGTTTATCTCGATTTATTCCGGATTGGTTTATCAACCTGGGTTTTGCAGCCCATTTGGCTTCCGGACCAACCCTATTACTTTATCTGTTCCATGTTACATTTCCTAAGCCGTGGAACAGATTAAATCATCTGCATTTTGTACCGGCGCTGTTATTGATTTTATTTCTGAATAGAGTGAATGAAGCCAACTTTTGGTATGATGCGCATATGCCTTTTTATTATATCATCAATTGGCTTATACACTGCTATCCATTGGGTTTTTACTTTATGGTTTGATTAAAGTTAATTCTAATATCGGTCCTAAAGAAAAACTCTGGTTAAGCATTTTAATGATAGGTGCGGCAGGAATCCAGTTCGCATATTTCTCAAATTATATTTTAGGTATTGCTCCATATCTTGCAGGGCCAATAATTTATGCTATTTTTATCTATGTCATTGCGTTCTATGGCATAGTGAATCATAGAATTTTCGATAAAGTTAAAACCCGTTTAAAGTATAATAATATAAATATCAATGCGAAAGAGTTTTCTTTTTATAAGGCTCAGATCGATAACATAATGGAAAGTGAAAAGCCCTATTTAGAACATGACTTTTCACTCCGGGAACTTTCAAAACAGATCTCTCTCCCCTCCTATTTAACTTCTCATATC
>PVMK01125507.1_pt1 | contig 56892 bp, 53 predicted proteins | sample 1853481 | NCBI WGS metagenome assembly PVMK01 (sample SAMN08533507, study PRJNA380276) | Marine sediment metagenome, whole genome shotgun sequencing project.
TCTTTCGATGGATTTTTTCGCTTTTACCGCAATTTCGCCAGGAACATTTACTTCAAACACCTCTTCCTGTAGTGACTTTAGCACCTTTTCTATTGTTATCATCTTCATATATTCACAGATTGCGTTTTCATTTGCCGGAATAAAGGTCTTGTCCGGGTTGTCCTTTTTCATCCTGTGAAGAATCCCTGTCTCTGTAGCAACTATAAACTCATCCGCTTCTGATTCAATGGCATGTTTGATCATTCCACCCGTAGAAAGAAATTTAATGTCTTCCGGTAATTTTCCATTTTCCACGCTTTGGTAAAGGTATGCGGTAGTACAGCCGCATTCAGGATGTACAATAATATCAGCCTTCGGGTGTTTTTCCTTCATAGCTCTTATGTCCTTAACTTTTATACCCGCGTGCACATGGCATTCTCCCGGCCAGATTTCCATATCCCTACCGGTTACCTTCTTTACATATGCCCCGAGGAACATGTCAGGCAAAAACAATATTTTCTTATCCGCTGGAATTGCTTTAACCACCTGTACGGCGTTTGAGGAAGTAACACAGTAATCAGTCTCGGATTTTACCTCTGCAGTTGTATTAACATAAGAAACCACTACTGCATCAGGGTGTTCATCTTTCCACTGCTTTAGTTTTTCAAGGTTTATCGTATCTGCTAGTGAACAGCCTGCATCAAGATCCGGAATTAATACTTTCTTTTCTGGAGATATTATGGAAGCGGTCTCTGCCATAAAATGTACACCGCAAAATACTATTATATCTGCATCGGTATTTGCAGCCTGTTGAGCCAAACCGAGTGAATCACCCACATAATCAGCTATGTCCTGGACATCCGGCAGCTGATAATTATGAGCTAGAATCACAGCATTTTTTTCTTTCCTTAATACATTAATTTCTTCCGCAACCCCGTTAAGGTTATTCATTTTACTCACCAATCTATAAACAATTATACCATATCAAGGCTTAGGTCTAAAGCCATTGCCGAATGTGTAAGGGCGCCAATTGATATTATATCCACGCCTATTTCTGCTATCTGCCTTACTCTCTCTAAATTAATACCTCCGGAGGCTTCAATCAAGGCTTTTTTTCTGATTAATTTTACTGCTTCTTTCATCATATCATCACTCATATTATCAAGCATTATTATATCGGCTCCGGCTTCGAGAGCTACGGTAACCTGATTCAGATTGGATGTCTCAACTTCAATTTTATATTCCTTACCAACTTTTTGTTTAATTTTTTCAACTGCATTCTTTATCCCGCCGGCCTGCTTAATATGATTGTCTTTAATTAATACGCCATCATATAAACCCATCCTGTGATTAAACCCTCCACCTACTTTGACTGCATACTTACTTAGAGTCCTGAAACCCGGGACTGTTTTCCTTGTGTCGACTATTTTTACATCCAGACCTTCAACAATATTCACATATTTAGATGTAAGAGTGGCTATACCGCTAAGCCTTTGAAGTATATTTAGTGCAAGGCGCTCACCACTTAGAATCTGTTTTTGTGACCCCGAAATTCTAACAAGAATATCCCCGTCTGAAATACTATCTCCGTCTTTTTTAACTTCATTCCACTCTCTTATAGCACCCAGTTTTCCGAAAACAGCTTTGGCAATCGGGAGCCCTGCGAGTATTCCGTCTTCCTTACACTTAATCAGAGCTTCACATGCTGCATCATCAGGAAAAATGGACTCAGTTGTAACATCTCCAGTCCCAATATCTTCTTCAAATGCCAGTTTTAATAATTTTTCTACTTCTGACCAGTTTAAATTGTTTTTAGCCATAGGAGGTTTCTAATTATACTGCCCCGTAGCAGGAATTCTATTCAGAGCTTAATTCGGTATGGTTCAGAACCCATTCGGTTTACAATATGTACTTTCAGTTCTTCTTTCTCTTCGGGAAAATCAATTCTCAGGTGTGCACCCCTTGATTCTTCCCTGTAATATGCAGAATCTGCTATAAGTTGGCTCAATTTACCCATACTTAATATTTTATATGCAAACCAAGCCGAAAGGTTGCTGCTTTCTTCAATAATTGTTTCAAGTTTTGAAATATAGTCTTTCATATCGGTACCGTTTCTCATAATACCGAGGACCTGAGTATTCAAACACTGGATTTCTTTTTTAATCGTATTAAATCTTTCCTGATCTTTAACATCAGTTTCACCAAAAATACAGGGCGATCCTGCTTCAAGAATAACTTCTTCCCTGGTTTCAAAATATTTATTTGCACCGTCAATTGCCCGTTTTGCAAATACAATACACTCAAGCAGTGAATTACTCGCAAGCCTGTTTGCACCATGAACACCGGTACAGGTTACTTCGCCGCATGCATAAAGACCCGAGAGGTTTGTCTCACCCATTAACCCGGTCCTTACCCCACCAATAGTATAATGGGCGGCTGGAGCTACCGGTATCAGGTCACATGTTAGGTCAAGGCCCTGGTTCATGCAGAGTCCGAAAATATTTGAAAACCTCTTTATAATAAATGATCTATCAAGATGGCTGAGCATAAGATATACATATTTACCGCCCGTTTCCTTTAATTCGTTGTATATCGACTTTGACACAACGTCCCTTGGTGCAAGTTCCCCGAGCCCGTGGTATTTATTCATAAATCTTTTGCCGTCCCTGTTTACAAGGTGCGCGCCCTCTCCTCTTACTGCTTCTGTAATTAAAAAAGTTTCTCCGCTGTCACTGTAAAAGGCAGTTGGATGAAACTGTATAAACTCCATATCCATCAGTTCAGCCCCGGCCCTGTATGCCAGGTCAAGACCTTCCCCTGTTGCCCCCTCGGGATTTGTTGTTCTTTCAAATAAAGCGGATGCTCCACCTGTAGCAAGTACCGTGGCTTTGGCATCTATCAGAATATATTCACTTTTTTCCTGGTTAAATACCCAGGCCCCACTGCAACTATTCCCGTCAGAAATAAGGTCCGTAACACTTGCAAGCTCTAGTACCTCGATATTGGGATTTTTCTCAACAGATGAAATAAGAAATTCAACCATAACCTGACCGGTGGAATTACCGCCTGCATGAAGTACCCTTCTTTTGGAATGGCCGCCTTCAAGTCCAAACTTCAGTCCTGCCTCATCGGAATCAAAAACCATTCCTAGTTCTATTAGGTCAAGGATGCGCTCCTTTCCTTCTTTTACCAGCACCTCGACAGCTTCAATGTTGCAAAGGTCTCTTCCGGCGTTGATTGTATCCTCACTATGGAAAACTGCGGAGTCTTCGGGGTCAAGGGCAGCAGCTATACCTCCCTGTGCCCAGTATGAATTGCTTTCCTTAACCGTAGATTTTGTGACGATTAACACCTTGCCAAACTTCGATGCATAATGCGCTGCATAAAGCCCGGCAAGCCCGCTACCTATTATAAGGTAGTCCGTATTAAGCTTGGTATGTGGAATACTTTGATGTTTGTTACTCATTATTTAAGGAGTTGTAATTGCATCCATAAGTGCATTCTTTATTCTTTCAATTCTTTTTTCGTCTGTAATTTTCTTTCCTGCCCTCGTAGATACATAAAGTACATCAACGACCTGGTCCACTTTTGTTGAAATTTTGGCATAATTAATATTCAGCCTCAGTTTATCAAGGGTCTTTGCAACATCGTATAAAAGCCCGGGCCTGTCGTGAGTATAAATATCTATAACGGTTGAGGTATCTGAAGAGTTGTTATCTATTTCGATTCTCGGTGGATATTTGGGAATAACTTTTTCATAGAAAGCAGTCCCGCTTTTTCTTTTATTTACAAGCTGCTCAACATCGTCTTTTCCTTTATGTACCCTGATTAAATTTGTATTAATTTTTTCCCATACCTCTTTTTCATCAGAAGTGGATTTACCGAGTTTATTTACATAAAAAACGTCAAGCACCCTACCGTCATTTGTTGTAACTATCCTTGCTCCGAGAATATTGATATTGCTTGCTGTTAAAACGCCGCAAATTTTATAGATTAATTTTTTATCATCATTACCCCAAAATATAAATTCATCGTATTCTTCATGCGGATGGTGCACAAGGTCAGTTGTCATATCTGAATCTGATTTATTAATAATTTTTATATGATTCGCAATTGCCTTGGGAGCATGGGCAGAAAAATAAGAATCCGGCATACTGTCCAGAATATTGCGTGTTCTTTTTAAAGAAACCTGCTTTTTATTAATCTTTAGAACTTTATCAATTACTCTCTCTTTTCTTTTCTCAACCGATTCTTTAGTATATTCCCCGAGCTCCAGGTATTTTGCTGTTCTTAAATACAGCTCCCTTAGAAGCATCCCTTTCCAGTTGGACCATACGTCAGGCCCGACAGACCTCATATCGGCAAAAGTAAGAAGGTAAAGAAGAATAAGTGTTTCGAGGCTTTTTACCATTTCAGAAAACCGTTCGATAAGGCTCACATCATGAAGGTCTCTTCTCTGTGAAAAGTGCGGCATTATCAGGTGGTATTTAACGAGAAACTCAAGCTGCATTGATTCCTGCTTATTAAGGCCCATCCTTGCAGCTATCACTGGTGCCATACGTGAACCTTTTTCAGAGTGGTCCTTGCCGCTGCCCTTACCAGCATCATGAATAAGGCATGCAAGGTAAAGTACGTGCCTTTTTTCAACTGATTCTGCAATCTTTGTAAGAAGTGGAAACTCTTCCTCATAACTATAGTTTGCCAGTTTTTCAATTTCGCGTACCATAAAGATCGAATGGACATCCACGGTGTAAACATGATAGGCATCGTGCTGTACCATGCATACAATCTTTCCAAATTCCGGGATATAGTGGGCAAGTAGCCTGAGCTCATTCATCTGGTATAAAATTTCGGATACGTTTTTGGCTGTCTTTAATATTCTCAGGAATATGCCGTTGAATTCACTGTTTCTTCTGACCTTATCATCAATATGAATTGAGTTTTCCCATATCAGCCATGTCAAATGTTTGCTCATCTTGACACTGTGTTTATTTGCATACTCAAACGCCCTGATTAAGTTCACGGGATTTTCTTTAAATACATTTCTACTTGTGACAGAAAGGCGACCACCCTGGATAGTAAACCCGTTTTCAAGGTAAGTAGTCCTCCTGCTTTCAGATGAAACCCTGGTTTTGGCAATACAGCTCTCAATTATTCGTTCAGATTGCTGGTTTGTAAGCCTTGCACGAAGGTAGTAAACCCTCATAAATTTTTCAACGGCCCGCAGTTCTGCATCCCTGTAACCAAAAAACCTTGCTACCTTTTCCTGGTAATCAAAACTCAGTCTGTCTTCACGTCTCTTTGCCAGGTAATGAAGCTGAGACCTCACGGCAAGCAGAAAGTTATAGCACTTCTCTATTACCCTGTGTTCTTTGCTGTTGATTACTCCGATATTTAAAAGGTCACGGAAATTCTTAATCTTGTACCTAGCCTGTGCAACCCACAAGGCAGTATGCACATCTCTAAGGCCCCCTTCACCCTCTTTTATGTTCGGCTCGAGTAAATATACGGAACCCCCGTACCTTCTTACCCTGTTTTTGCTTTCAGTAATTTTTTTATCAATAAAAATATTTGAATATTCAGGCAGTAGTTCATTGTAAAGTTTGTTTTCAAGTTTCTTGGTTAGTTTCTCATCGCCATATATATGCCTTGAGTCAAGTAGCGATGTTAGGATAGTAGTATCATGGTCTTTTGATAACTCTATACACTCATCAACTGTCCTCACCGAATGCCCAATTTCTAAATTTAAATCCCATAAAAAATAAAGGAGGTGTTCAGTAAGTTCTTTAGCCCATTTCTTACTTTTCACACTATACAAAATAAGCAGGTCAATATCTGAATATGGACAAAGTTCATCTCTGCCGTAACCCCCAAGAGCAATAATGGAAATTCCCTTAACGTCTTTAAATCCAAATTCCGAAAGGGCCCTGACTATAATTTCATCATTTAACGCAGACCTTTCCCTGCAAAGTTCAATCCCAAGGCTTGCCTTGTGCTTCTTGCTTCTTCTCCTGTGTTTTTCCCTGAGATTGTTTCTTGACCTGTCAAAATAGAATTTGAGTTCGGTTTTTAAATCTTCTTTGCTAATTACAAGTGGGTTTTTAAGCATGGTTAATTTTTTTTATAACTTAGTGTTATCCCGTCCCTCAAAGGGATAATTGTAGTTATAAACCTTTTATCCAATGACATCATGTTATTAAATTTCTTGATCCCTTTAGTGCTCGGCAGTTCGTCGTCTTCGATTACCCGGCCGTACCAGAGAGTGTTATCAGCAATCATTAATCCGTTCTTATTCAACTTATCATACGTTATGTCAATTACATACGGATACTCTTCCTTATCTATATCAATAAATATAATGTCGTATTTATCACCCGACTCTTTTAGAATCTCTAAAGAATTACCACAAACAAATTCCAGGTAATTTTCAAAACCTGCTTTTTTAAAAAAACTCTTTGCAGCTTCTTTGTGGTCACCTGAAAAGTCTGTACAAATAACTTTGCTCTTCCCCTTAAAAGCTTTTGCAAACCAGTATGCTGAATATCCAAAACCAGACCCCATTTCAAAAATTTTTTCAGCATTTGTGATTAGGGCAATCTGGTATAAATATTTTCCTACAAGCGGTCCAATAATAGGAACTTCGTTAATTTCTGCATACGTATGCATTTCATCAACCAGTTTGTCTTCAATCAGGGTCATTTCCAGAATATAGTCCTCTATTAAAGGGCTTGTAAGGTCGGAATTAAATATTTTCATTATTTCTTACTGAAATCTACATATGTTTCTTCAAAGCCGGCCCGTTTATTTACCACCCTTGCCACTACAAATAACAGGTCGGAAAGCCTGTTGAGAAAAATAATTGCAGATCCGTTTACTGTTTCCTCATTTGAAAGATCTACAATCTTTCTTTCCGCCCTTCTGCAGACTGTCCTTGCCAGATGAACATAGGGGCTGGCACCTTTGCCAGCAGGCAGGATAAATTCCTTGAGGTCACCGACCTCTGAATGATAGGAATCGATTAATTTTTCAAGCTTCTTAATCATCTCTGGGCCGATTCTCGGTATCTTGATCTCAAAATCACTTGGTGTGGCCAGATCTCCGCCCAGTATGAAAAGATCATTTTGTATAGAGTTAAGAACATCTCCAATCTCACGATCATTAATATACTGGAGAGAAATTCCAAGTATTGAATTCAGTTCATCAACATCTCCGAACGTATCAACTCTTTTAGATGATTTACTTATCCTGCTCCCGTCAACCAGCGAAGTTTCGCCTTTATCGCCAGTCTTTGTATATACTCTGGTTATTCTTTTTTTTGCCATTTTAGGAATTTTAACCGAACAAAATAATCCATCAAACTTGACCTTAAAAAAAACATATAAATTACAACAAGTTAGAACATTTTTTTTGCATTTATTGAAGATGAATTTAAAGCATGTTAATTTTATTATCTAATTTATTTTTCAGGTGAGAAAATAATAATGGCGTTTGAACCAGGATTGTTACAAAAGATTAACGATATAATATCTAAACACGAAACGCAGCAGTCTGCACTCATACCCGTTCTCTGGGAAGTGCAGGATAACTTCGGCTGGCTTTCACCACAGTCCATGGAAGAAGTAGCGGTGATGCTCGACCTTCCTCCAACAGGTGTACAGAATGTTGCTACTTTCTACACAATGTTTTTTACAGAGCCTGCCGGAAAACACATCGTATGGGTCTGCAGAACACTTTCCTGTGCCCTTAAGGGAGCTGAACATATAGAACACCATCTGTGTGAAAGACTCAATCTGAACACCGGCGATACGACTGAAGACGGTTCAATAACCCTTATGGAAGCTGAATGTCTTGCTTCATGCGGTACTGCACCGGCAATGCTTGTAGATGATACGCTATACGAAAACCTGACCAGGGAAAAAGTAGATAACATAATTGATAGTCTAAAAAAATAATGAATTTATATAAATAAAAATGTCTGCAGAAAAACAGCGAAAAATTGCAAGTGAACTATTCAACGAAGCCCTGGAAGCGGCTGATCCAAAACGCTGTGTACTGGAACACATTTCCCTTGAAAGTGGTACCCTCACTGTAGACTCCCAATCATACAATATAGACAAATATGATTCAATTTACCTTGTAGCATTCGGCAAAGCTGCCCCCCTTATGGCAAGCTCGGTAGAGGAACTGCTTGGAAACCGGATTACTGAAGGAATTGTTATTTCCAATTCCAGGCCAGAATACTCATTTGAAAATCTTAACTTCTATCTCTCAAGCCACCCTATGCCCGATGACAAAAGCCTTCAGGCTGCTATAAAAATTTCAACGATCCTTGATAAAGCAGGTGAGAATGACCTTGTCATATTTTTAATATCTGGCGGCGGGAGTTCAATACTTGCTATGCCTAGGGAAGGGCTCAGTATTGAAGACAAACGCAAAGTGACCGAAAAACTGCTGCGTTCCGGTGTAGATACGCAGGGCCTTAATACCGTTAGAAAAAAAATGTCACAAATTAAAGGCGGCGGACTTTTAAAAAAAGCAATTCCTGCGGAAATTATCACCCTTATACTTTCTGATGTAGTGGGGGACAAACTTGATGTTATTGCCTCCGGGCCAACAGTGGAGGATTCCACAACCTTTGAAGAAGCATGGAGAGTGATTGAAGCACTTAAAATAGAACATGTAATTCCACCCAAAGTTGTTGTCCACCTGGAACAGGGCAGAAGGGGTATTATTCCTAAATTGCTGGGTGAAAGGGAACTAAACTACGAAAAAGTTCAGACCGTGATTGTTGGAAACAACCATAAATCACTTTTGGCAATACAAAAAAAAGCAACCGAATTAGGATATAACACGCTTCTTTTGTCTTCGCAGATAAACGGCCTTGCAAAAGAAGTTGCAAAAGTATTGGCCGGTATTGCATTTGATATAGAACGATTTAATACCCCTGTAGAAAAACCTGCATGCATAATTTTCGGTGGTGAGACGACAGTTAATGTAACAGGTAACGGTACTGGCGGCCGAAATACTGAAACCGCCCTGGCATTCTGCATGGAGATTATCGGGCATGAAAATATAGTAGGCCTTTTTTCAGGAACTGATGGAATAGACGGCCCCACGGATGCTGCAGGCGCAATTTGTGACGGCAACACCCGTCTTCTGGCAAGGCAGTACAACTGCAGTGCAAGGGACCATCTTGTTGATAATGATTCCTATACTTTTTTTGAAAAAATGGATGACCTTATTAAAACAGGCCCTACCGGGACAAATGTCATGGATATTGGTATTGTCCTTGTTGAAGATTAAAATAGTCCTACAGGATTAATATTATTTTAATTCTGATTTTATCGAAGGAAAATTAATTATGGAAAACCTTAGCAGACCACTTCCACAGACAGATGAAGCCGAGAAAGCGGTACTTGGTGCAGTCCTTATTGATAACAACTCGATACACGAAGTATTGGAAATTCTCCTTCCTGACGATTTTTATAAAGATGCTCACAGGAAAATATTCCAGTCCATGATTGACATCGAGCTAAAAAGTGAACCAATAGATGTACTGACGTTGTATGAATTTTTAAAAAGTAAAGGCAACCTTCTCGAAGAGGTTGGAGGAAGTGCATACCTGACTTATCTGACCGAACTTGTTCCTTCAACGGTAAATGTCTCTCACTATGCACGGCTTGTAAAAGACAAATCAATTCTCAGAAATATTGTATTAACTGCAACCGAAATTGCACAAACCGGCTATGACGACAAAGTGGATCCCGAACAGTTCCTTGACCATGCTGAAAAAGCGATTCTCGAGATTTCACAAAGCAAAATCAAACCCGGTTTTTACAACTCCAGGGAACTTTCCCAGCAGGCACTTGAGCTTATCGAAAGCCTTCATTCTAATAAAGAACTAATAACCGGTGTTTCTACCGGTTTTGAAAAACTCGATTCAATGACATCCGGGTTACAGCCTTCAGACTTAATAATAATTGCAGCAAGGCCTGGGCTTGGGAAAACATCATTTTGTCTTAATATTGCTTCAAATGCTGTTCTAAATAACGGTTTGATTGTCGGTATGTTTTCTCTTGAGATGTCTAAGGAACAGTTAATGCTTAGGCTCCTCTCTATGAAATCAAAGGTCAATTTTTCTAATATTAGAAGCGGATATATAAAAAATGATGACCTTGAAAAACTTGTTGAGGCGGCAGAGCATTTCAGTAGATCAAATCTTTATATAGATGATTCACCTGCACTGACAGTACTAGAAGTAAGGGCAAAAGCCAGACGTCAGAAAAGAGAACACGGACTTGACCTTCTAATTGTTGATTATTTACAGTTGATGAGAGGATATGGAAGGAATGAAAACCGTGAGAGGGAAATTGCCGAGATTTCTGGCTCATTGAAAGCACTGGCAAAAGAACTCAGCATACCCGTCATCGGTATATCACAGCTTAGCAGACAGACAGAAACACGTTCCGACCGCCGACCCCAGCTTGCCGACCTCAGGGAAAGTGGAGCAATTGAACAAGATGCTGATGTAGTAATGTTTATACACAGGGCCGATGCATACAGAAAAGACCCTGAAGAAAAGGACGGAATAGCAGAACTTATAATAGGAAAACAGAGAAACGGCCCCGTAGGATCAGTGAAATTGGCATTCCTTGAGAGCGTGGGGGTTCCAAGTTTTGAAAATCTTGCACCTGATTTTGATGAGGAGTTTTATTAGACCATCATTGGTATTACTTTGGCAACTGACCTGGTTTCTTTCTTGTAGATATCAGGATTTTCTTTCCATCCATTAAACTTATTATAAATTTTATCCATTCTTTCCTTAACAGAAGTCCAGATAAAATCCCAATTGTAATCTATAGTCCTGCCTTTAAAAAACTGGCTATGAAAGATTTCCCTCTCTTCTGCACAGCCCTTTTCAGCTATCCAGCCTGTTCTTACATACGCATATCCGGATCCAAATCCCATTGCCAGGTTGCCGGAAAGGCCAAGTCTTGAAACTGCTTTTGTAGCCAACTCGATGTATACATACATTGCCTCCAGGGTGTTATATCCCATATCTTCAAATTTTTCATCCATCAGCAGGACATTTTTAAGAAAATACATCGGGTAAAATGACGGGGTATAACCTGAAACTGACATAGTGGGATTACTTAGGGGCTGCCTTACTATTACATCTTCTTCAATTATTCCAACCATAAAGTCTTCTTTGTCGAAAACACCTATAACACCACAAAACTCAAGGGATATTCTGATTTTTTCCCATTCCCTATGGGCAATTACTAAAGCCTTGTTCAGTTCTTTATGATTTTTTGTTTCCTGTTCTTTAATTAGATCTTCTAGTTGCATAATTTATTCCGGATTTTGGATTCGTTGAAAGAATACACTTGTAGTTCATTTTATCAACATGCTTCAGGCCCTTAATTCTCCTTCGTTAAAAGCTCAATAAGCTCTTTATGACGAGGAAATAACTGTACAAGTTCACTTCTGCTTCCTGGCTCAAAATCTTCAAAATCAAAAGCAGGAGAAACGGTAGTGCCCATCAAAGCAAATTCCCCTCCTTCAACAAGGCTGCAACCCTGCCAAACACCGTTTGGAACTGTCATCTGAATTCTTTGCCCGGCAAGTATGTTATTTCCTAAAAAAACAATATTTGAGTTGCCATTGGGATATAAAAGCAGCATCCGTACCGGGTCACCCAGGTAAAAGTGAAATATCTCATCCGAGAATAACTTGTGGAGTATTCCCGTGTCCCTGGAGGTTAATAAAAAATATATGGCAGTTGAAATATGCTTATCCTTACCATATCTCTCGGGTAGGCCTTCTTTTAATACCGTTTCATCACTTCTGTAAGTTTCGTAGTAGAATCCGCCTTCTATATCAAGCGGTTTAAGCTTTAGTTGCGATATAAGAAGTTCTGGTGTCAGTTTATGCATTTTGTATTATCTCCGGGGAATTAAAATAGAAATTTCAGATTACTATATTATTAATGTACATTTATATTACAATTATAAAAACCAAACAATTATTTATAGTGGAGGAAATAAATGGCTGATAACAATGAAACGAGCAACGAAGCGCAGCAACCCCAGGAAAGTGGGGCTGCTGATTTAATGACCTCCGTTACTATGGCCTTTAACATGGGCGTTGCAGCAAATCAGTCTATGGGCAAAACAAAAAGTGTTGCCGAAATTGCTCCCGAGCTTGGCCAGCAAATCTATACTAACCTTGCCAATGCATATGGCGGCAAATACGAGGAAGAATATCTTGCAGCAAATACAGAATATTTTCTTCAGATTGCACTTCTCGGTTTTGTAATTCCATCTGTATGTGCCTTTGAGGAAGGGTTTAAAGACACTTTGTTTACATTAATCGAAGCAAAAGCACACAAAATGAATCCCGACAAAGGCTCCCCTATTGATACTCCACCGGACACCAACATCATAGTATAGAAACTTTAAAAAAATTGTTACCGTAATCTAATATGGTAATCTAAATTTTCTGTGGCAAAAATAACAATCATAGGTAAATCCGGTCCCTTAATTGGTGAGATTATAACTCCCGGGGATAAATCCATATCTCATCGGGCTGTAATACTCAGTTCACTTGCCGTAGGTACATCAACAATTAATGGGTTTCTAAAGAGTGAAGATACACTCTCAACTTTAAATGCGTTTATAAATATGGGTGTAGAAATTCATATGACACCAGAGATACTGGAAATAAATGGTGTAGGAATTCATGGGCTCAAAAAACCTTTTAAAACAGTTGATGCAGGCAACTCGGGAACAACCGCCCGCCTGCTGATGGGGCTGCTAAGTGGGCAAGAATTTATTTCGGGACTTACAGGTGATAAGTACCTTAGAAAACGCCCAATGAGAAGAGTTGTAGATCCCCTTAAGCTAATGGGCGCAGATATCACCGGGGAAAATAATGCAGACAACCTTCCACTTATAATTAATGGCCGAAAGCTTAAATCAATTAAATATAGGCTGCCCGTAGCAAGTGCCCAGGTAAAGTCAGCCATAATACTTGCTGGACTTTTTGCCGATGGTGAGACAGAAATAATAGAACCCCAGAAAACCAGGGACCATACTGAAAGAATGCTAAACCATTTAGGGTCACGCCTAAGAACAGATGACAAATCCATATTTGTAAGCCCGGTTGAAAAATTAAACCCATCAAACCTGAACATTCCCTCTGATATATCTTCAGCGGCTTTTTTTATAGTTGCTGCATTAATAAATAAAGGGTCAGAGATTATTTTAAAGAACGTTGGTTTAAATACTGCCCGGACTGGCATCCTGGAAATTCTAAAAAGGATGGGCGGCTCAATAGAGATACAGGACAAAAAAATAGAGTGCGGTGAAGACATAGGTGACCTTGTTGTTAAAAGCAGTAATTTAAAAGGTATAGAAATTAATGGTGAAGATATACCCAGGGCAATTGATGAACTGCCAATTATCGCGGCAGCAGCCTGTTTTGCTGAAGGACGTACCGTAATTACAGATGCGAAAGAACTAAGGGTAAAGGAAACAGACAGAATAAAAGCGGTAGTAAGCGAATTTTCAAAACTTGGGGCAGATATTACAGAGCTTGAGGACGGAATGATAATTAACGGCAGCCAGCAGCTAAAAGGTAATATATGTGATAGCTGGGGAGATCACAGAATTGCCATGTCCCTCGCAATTGCAGCTACTTTGTCTTCAGGAGAGACAACTATTAATAATTCTGAATGTGTAAATATTTCCTATCCCGAATTTTTTGATACACTTTCAGTGTTGAGGACCTGATGCCCGAATCTGACAAAATTATAACAATAGACGGGCCTGCTGGATCGGGCAAAGGTACTGTTGCAAGAATGGTCGCCCTTGAAAAAGGTTATTCTTACCTCGATACCGGCGCTATGTACCGTACAATTGCCCTTGCAGTAAGGGAAAAGAAAATAAACCTTGAAAATGAATCAGAAATTAACAGAGTTTTAAATGAGACAAAAATAAAAACTGAATACAATGAAAATACCGGTTTGAATATATATCTTAATAATACAGATGTTTCTGAGAAAATACGCACACCAGAAATATCAAAGCTGTCTTCAGATATTGCCAGGATTAAAATAGTAAGGGAATTCCTTGTTAAATTGCAGCGTGAAATAGGTTTAAAAGGGAAAATTGTGGTAGAAGGAAGAGATATGGGTACATATGTATTCCCCGGTGCTAAGAATAAATTTTATTTGGATGCGACTGCAGAGGAAAGAGCCAATAGAAGATACCGCCAGCTAAAAGAGAAAAGTAAAAGGGAAGTGCAAACATATGAAGAGGTTCTAAATGAAATCAAAACCAGGGATAAACAGGATATGGAAAGAAAAGAATCTCCCTTGCATCCGGCTCTGAATGCAGTCATAATAGATACAACTAGCTTAACCCCGAGTGAGGTTGTGGTTAAAATACTTGAATCTACGGAGGCTGCATAAAATAATATGGTAGTTTGTAATCTGCCCTATTTTTAATCCCGTTATTAAGCAGACCGCGAAATCCACTATTTATCCCAAATTTATATTGATGCTTCAGACTTAACTTACTGTTGGTTCGATAATTCACAAGACTAATAAAGGCGACGACGATTATGGAAGAAAATAACATTCAAAATGCAGATGAAAAAAGTTTTGAGGAACTGTTAAATGAAAACCTCGGCACAGCAGATGAAGACCAGAAGGGACGGCTCTTAACCGGAACGGTAGTTAGAATTGACACGGATGTAGTATTTGTTGATTTAGGATTGAAATCCGAAGGCATTATTCCTATTGAAGAGTTTAGGGACAAAAAAGGTGAACTTGATACTGAAATAGGCCAGGAAGTTGAAGTCCTGATGGAAAAAACAAGTTCGGGACTGCCACAGGTATCAAAATCCAAAGCCGATTTATATAAAGAAAGAGACTATATTAATAAGGCTTTTTCTGAGAACGAGACCATATCTGCCATAGCTGTCAACAAGATCAAGGGCGGATACCTCTGCAATATAGGGACAAATGCAAATATTAGTGCATTTTTACCTGCATCCCAGGTTGACCTGCATCCAAGTTCTGAAGATATAGCCGGAACAGAAATCGAAGTATTAATTATTCAAAATGATAACAATGGTGTTGTTATTTCCAGAAGAAAACTTCTTGAGGGGAAAAGAGAAGAACAAAGAAAGGAAACACTTGCAAACCTCACAGAAGAAAGTGTGGTAAAGGGAGAAGTTTTCAGACTTATCGATAAAGGCGCTTTCATCGATATAGGCGGATTAACTGCCTTTATACCTATCGGCGAAATATCATGGGGCAGGATTAAACACCCTTCTGATGTACTCACCGTAAAAGATAAAGTAGATGTACAGGTCCTTAAAATAGAGAATGAAGGCAATAGAATAACAGTAAGCCATAAACATACAACGGAAGATCCCTGGGAACACATTAAGGAAAAATATATTCAGGGAACTAAGGTAACTGGAAAAGTTGTCTCAACAAAAGAATTTGGCGTGTTTGTAGAACTTGAACCAGGTGTTGAAGGACTTATCCATGTGAGCGAGCTTTCCTGGACAAGAAATTTCAAACATCCAAAGGAAATCGTCGAAATTGACAGCCCGGTCGAGGTTGTTGTGATTGAAGCTAATCCACAGGATAAAAGACTATCTCTTAGCTTAAGGCAGATTGAAAAGAGTCCGTGGCAGATATTTAAGGATGAAAACAATATTGGTGATGTACTTACCGGAACAATAAAGAATATAAATGAACATGGACTTTTTGTAGAAGTATCCGAAGACTTAGTTGGACTGGTTAGGCCTGAAAACATTTCATGGCAGGGTAAAGTAAATCCAAAAGAATCATATGAATCAACCAGGATTGGAGAGCAGCTCGATGTTTCTCTCCTTCATATTGATATTAAGAGCCAGAAAATTGCACTGGGAATCAAGCAACTGATAGACGACCCCTGGGAACTTGCACGTAAGAAATACAAACAGGGTGAATCAATGGTGGCAGGCAAGGTAAAAGAACTAAGGCCTAACGGCTTGATAGTGGAACTTGAGAATGACGTTGAAGGATTTTACAGGAATTCTGAACTCGGCCAAGAAAACGAAACTGATAAAAAATACAGTATAGGTGATGAACTTACAGGTCTTGTTATCAGCTTTGAGAAAAACAAGCGCCAGGTAAACCTAAGCACCAAAAGACTTGTTGCAAAACAGGAAAAAGAAAGGGTCTCTGACTTTATCTCATCCCAGGGTGACAGTTCTGCAAAACTCGGGGATATACTTGGAGAAAAACTAAGAAACCTGAACAGCTAAAATGAGGCATGCAGTTTGAAAAAATTTTTCTTTGTATTCCTAGGTTTATTACTAGTATTTATAGCATATACCATTGGAACACGCAGTAGTTCTTCAGGTGGTAAATTCAGCCTTAGCAGCAGAGACAAAGTAGCTGTATTAACCATCCAGGATGTAATCATAGATTCCGATAAATATCTTGAAAGTCTCAACAAAATACGAAAAAACAATTCTGTAAAAGCCCTTGTAGTCCGCATTAATTCTCCAGGCGGTGCTGTAGGGCCTTCCCAGGAAATATATTCTGAACTTCAGAAAATCAAGGAAAAATTCCCCGTTGTAGCAAGCATGGGTGCTGTTGCTGCCTCAGGCGGCTACTATATAGCGTGTGCTGCTGACACTATATATGCAAACCCCGGGACAATAACCGGGAGCATAGGTGTAATAGCCCAGTTTATTAGCTATAAAGACCTGCTTGATTGGGCAAAAATAGATGTAGAAGTAATTAAAAGCGGAAAGTTCAAAGACGTGGGTTCCCCGTTCAGAACAATGAATGAAGAAGATATAAAATATTTCCAGCAGCTAATCGATAATGTTTATGACCAGTTTAAGTCAACCGTAGCAGTTACAAGAAATTTAAATAAAAAGGAATTAGACTCCATTGCAGACGGAAAAGTATTTTCAGGCGAACAGGCCCAGGACCTTAACCTGGTCGACGAACTTGGAAATTTAAATGATGCAATAGCTTTTGCCGCCAAACAGGGCGGTATAGATGGTGATCCGGAATTAATCCATTACCCGGAAAAAAAATCAGTATTACAGGAACTGCTTTCATCAAAACTGAGTTTAACTTCCAGGATTTCCAATTTTCCAATTTCCAATAGTTTTGGACTTTTTTATATAGTGGATATAATTCATTAATCCAACTATAATTTATTAATAATATAGTGGTGACGATTGTAAATTATAAGAGGTGATATATGAAATACATAAAATTAATCATTGTAGCGTTGCTCATCCTGATTGTATTTTTGGCTATATTCCAGAACCAGGAAATGTTTAACGACGAGTATAAATTCCAGCTTGACCTAAAAGTATATGAGACACCTGCATATTATATAAAAAATTATGCACTAATTGGCATTGCGTTTGTATTTGGAATTATTCTTTCAGCGTTTCTCGGGATTTTCAGTTCCTCAAAAAAAAGAGGCGAAGTAAAATCCAAAAACCAAAGAATTAAAGAACTTGAAAAAGAGATTTCAAATATGCAGTCAAGCAGCACATTTAATAATCAGCAGTCCCAAACTGTACCGCCATCATCAGGTTCGGGTGCATCAGGATTCAGCAGCCCCTCCGGTTAAAAAATGAAAACAATTCAGAAACCCTCCTGGATCAAAGCTAAAATTCCGGGCGGCAAGAACTACAACCACCTTAAAAACCTTGTAAAGGAACTGCAATTAAATACCGTCTGTGCCGAAGCCAAATGCCCCAATATTGGTGAATGCTGGGGCGCTGGAACCCTAACATTTATGATCCTTGGGGATACTTGTACACGTAGTTGTGGTTTTTGTCATGTCAAGACAGGCAAGGGCGGAGAGCTTGACTGGGAAGAGCCGGAAAGGGTAGCAGAAGCTGTAAAAAAACTTTCCGATAACAATGCCCAAATCAGGCATATTGTTATTACTTCAATTAACCGTGATGATAAAAATTATGAGAGTGCCTGTATATTTGCTGAGACTATAAATAAAGTAAGGACGGCAAATCCGGAAATTAAGATAGAAGTACTGATCCCTGATTTTAAGGGGGAAAATCATGCGATTGATGAAGTCATTGAAGCTAAGCCTGACATACTTAATCACAATATAGAAACAGTTCCCCGGCTATATAACCACCCACAGATTACCCAGTCTGGAAAAACAAGGTACGTAAGACCGCAAGCTGATTATAATAGGTCCCTTGATCTGCTTGAAAGGTCTAAGCAAAGCGGCCTTCTGACTAAAACGGGCATAATGCTGGGACTCGGGGAATCCTATGATGAGGTAATTGAGACTTTAAACGACCTTAACCGTAAGGAGTGCGATATTGTTACAATTGGCCAATATCTCCAACCGACTATTGACCATATCCCTGTGTCAAAGTTTTATCACCCGACAGAATTCGAATCACTTAAACAGTACGGCGAAAAAGTAGTAGGTATCCCGCATATAGAATCCGGACCGCTTGTAAGAAGTTCATATCATGCCGAGAAGCAGCTGATTAAACTAACAAATAACGCGTAAAAATGGATAATGAAAAAAAAGCAAAAAATGTTCTTGGCGGCGAACTGCTTGAATGCAGCATAAGCCCCGTAACCGGTTTTTTCAGGGACGGTTGCTGCAATACAAATGAACAGGACCTGGGACGTCACGTAGTTTGCGTAGAACTTACTGAAGAGTTCCTCGAATTCTCAAAAGGCACGGGGAATGACCTTTCAACCCCACACCCTGAATTTGAATTCCCGGGGTTAAAGGGAGGCGACAGGTGGTGCCTGTGTGCACTAAGGTGGCAGGAAGCCTTAGAAGCCGGTAAAGCACCCCAGCTATATCTTCAGGCTACCCACGAGTCAGCCCTGCAAGTCCTTTCCCTCGAAGATCTGAAAAAATACGCAATAGATTTAATCTGAATCTATTGATTATTCTTTATTAACAATTAACATCATATCCCGTTATGAAATACGTAATCTTACAGGGCGATGGTATGCCCGATCACAAACTCCCTGAACTTGGAAATAAGACCCCTCTAGAGACGGCTGACACACCTAACCTGGACTATATAGCCAAAAGGGCAGAAACATTCGGCATGGCAAAAACCATACCGGGAGGCCTTCCACCGGGAAGTGATGTAGGCAATCTAGCCGTGCTGGGTTATGATCCGACAGTTTATTATACAGGAAGGTCACCGCTTGAAGCTGCAAGCATTGGAGTAGAACTTTCCCCGGGTGACGTAACCCTTAGATGCAACCTGGTAACACTTGGTAAAGAAGATGAAAATACTATTATGGCCGACTATAGTGCAGGCCATATTACTACAGAAGAAGCAACCGAATTAATCAATGCTGTAAAAAAGGAGCTTGATGAAGAAGGGATGATTTTTCACCCCGGCATAAGCTATCGTCATCTTCTTGTATGGTCCGGTGGCAATAAAGATGTTACCACAACACCCCCGCATGATATTTCCGGAAAGTCAATTGATCCTCATATTCCGGCCGGAGCAGGTTCGGAAAAATTAATCGAACTTATAATAAAATCCCGTGAAGTCCTAAAAGACCACCCGGTAAATAAAAAGAGGGTCGAAAGGGGTGAGAACCCTGCAACAAGTATCTGGCTCTGGGGCCAGGGAACGGCACCTAAAATGCCAACACTTGAAGAGCTTTACGGTATTACTGGTTCCGTAATTTCTGCCGTTGACCTTGTGAAAGGCATCGGCCATTATGCAAAAATGAATGTTATTGATGTGCCTGGAGCTACCGGTTACCTGGATACAAACTACGAAGGCAAAGTGGATTATGCAATTGAATCACTATACAATTGCGATCTTACCATGATCCATATTGAATCAACCGATGAAACAGGGCACGTAGGGAAAGCAGAGCTAAAAGTACAGGCCGTAGAGGATTTTGATAAACGTGTTGTAGGAAGGGTGCTTGAGAAAATAAAGGCATTTAAAGACTACAGGATACTTGTGATGTCTGACCACCCTACCCCTATTGATATAAGGACCCACACAAGTGACCCCGTACCTTTTGCTATCCTGGATTCAAGTGATGACTCAGTAAGAAATGAAGGCCATGTTTATACTGAAGATTCCGCAAGTAATTCTGAAACATTTATTGATGACGGCTGGAAACTTATGGGAATGCTGCTAAATAAGAAATAATTATAAATTATTTCTTAAACCGGCCTGCAATTAATAACGTTAAGAAAATTTGATTTAAAATCGTTAAGAAATAAATGGGGGATGTGGTTGGATCATTTATTTTAGACTTTAGATTGAATTTTTAGTTAATGAATTGCTAAGCCTTGATCTTTCTTTTGCTTCGTTTTCTTTTTATCAAGATAAAGAAAATGAAGAATTTGCTTTTATCAAGTTTGTTTATTTAGTTATGTTCTTTGTCTTGAAACAAAGAACCAAAATTCAAGGCCAAACAAAATTTCCTAAAAATTGAAAATTTTCCCTAAAATCATTTAATTCCTCACCACCCCTAAATTCTTTCTTCACGGTAAAATTATCAATTTTATTAACATAAATTTTGTAATGCCATTTTAAAAAACCACCTATAATCAGCCTTCAGACTCTTTAACCTCATCCCAAAGCTGATCCATCTCCTCAAGTGACATATCCGTCAAAACTTTCCCTTTCTCTTTTGCCAGGTCTTCAACTTTCTCAAAACGCCCTATAAACTTTTCAGATGCCCTGTGGGCTGCAGTCTCGGAATCGATCTTAAGATGCCTCGCAAGGTTCACCGTCGCAAAAGCAAGGTCCCCCCATTCACTTTCCAGGTTTTCCCTGCTCCCGGAATTAATTTCCTGTTCTATCTCATTTATCTCTTCTTTGACCTTATCCAGGACATCCTGGACATTGTCCCAGTCAAATCCAACCTGTGATGCTTTTTCACCAACTCTCTGGGCCCTTAGCAGCGCAGGCATTGTCCTTGGTATATTTAGAAGACTGGTTTTTCTTGATTTTTCTTTTAATTTTTGCTCATGCCATGATTTTACGGCTTCTTCAGCATCCTTTGCCTTTTTCTCACCGAATACGTGTGGGTGGCGCCTTACAAGTTTATTATGAAGTTGGTCTAAAACATCTGTAATATCAAATCTGCCTCCATCCTTAGCAATCTGGGAAGCAAAAACAACCTGCAGAAGCAGGTCCCCGAACTCTTCAATCATATCTTCAGCCGTTTCCGATTCAATTGCCTGTACAGCTTCATATGCTTCTTCAATTATATAGTTCCTGATACTCATCAGGTCCTGCTCTTTATCCCATGGGCATCCTTCAGGGCTTCGCAGGTGACTGGTCAAATTAACAATATCTTCAAAGTTCTTCTTCATAACTTTTACCCCGGGTGTATAATTATAAAAAATAAACTAAACACTAAAATCAAAAGTTTGCAACAATGTCTGATTATGTCCGAAAAAATCCCTAAAGCAAGTGGTTCAATTTTTATATATTCCCGTGAATATATAATTGAGACTTACGGACAGGACGTATGGCAGCAAATTTCAGATAAGCTCACAGAGGAAGAGAGTAAGTTTGCAAATTCCGTATGTTCACCTAACGAATGGCACCCTGTTTATTTACTAAACAAGGTTTTAAACATTTTAGAAAATCTGCAATCAATAGAAGATAAAAAATCAATTATACCTATAGTAGAATATATAACAGAAAAAGACCTTCTTCCTGTATTTAACCTGTTTCTAAACATTAAAGACCCTGTTTTTGTGCTGCAAAACGTCCCATCAATCTGGAACAGGTATTTTGATACAGGCAAAGTTAATATTGAGCTTTCAGATTCCGAAAACCATCATTTTCAGTATTCTCTAACCGAAGGCACAGATGAGAATGTTTATTCCGGTGAGGCTATCTGCAGACACGGTACTGTTACCTGGATAAAGACCGCGCTTGAAATAGTAGGAGCATTAAATATAGAGGTCGTTCATTCAAAATGTCGTTACACAGGCAACCCGGTATGCATTACCGATGTAAAATGGGAATAAGTTTTAAACAATAAATTCCTTTTTATACCTGGTGAGATTTATACAGCCCTTTTCTGTAACCAAAACAGAATCCTCAATCCTGATTCCCCCGAGTCTTTCATAATACAGGCCCGGCTCAACCGTTACTACATTACCATTTACTAGTGTCTCATTATTAAGGCTAATTCTCGGTGGTTCATGTATATCCAGCCCGAGGCCATGGCCGGTGGAATGGATAAATCCCTGCATTTTACCGTTTATTTCCTCAGTTTTAAATCCTCTGTTTTTAAAGATCTCAACAATGGATTTATGTATACTCCTGGCTTTTACTCCGTTTTTTATCATTTTTAGCCCAAGCTTTTGTCCTTCAAGTACTGTGTTGTACATATTAATAAGTTCCGAAGATGGTTTGCCTTTTACCACTGTCCTTGTCATGTCACCGTAATACCCGGTAGCCTGCGATTTTGGAAATATATCAATAATAATTGGCCTGTGGGCATAAAGCTGCCCTCTTCCGGTATTGTGGGGCATCCAGGAATCGTTTCCCCCTGCCACAATAGTATGCGATGCTGTAAACTCATGGCCCGCGAGATAGCCGTTAATATAACTTTTAACCCTCTCTGATGTTAAAGCTGCACCTTTATAGTAGAGCCTGTTATTTTTTATATTTGACTTTGCAACCACATTTATTGCAAGGTCCATTGCCTCTACAGTTTTTTTTAGGGATTTTTTGAGATATTTTATTTCCTGATCTGTCTTAACCAGTCTTTCGGGATAAAACATACTTCCTTTTGATACGTTTACCCTGTAGCCTCGTTTCCTGAGTCCGTCGGCAAAGCAAACTGGAAATTCCTTCTGGACTTCTATGGTTTTCAATCTTTTTTGCCTGAGAACAAGGTCTGCAATATCAAGGATATTTATATTTTTAACACCCTCTTTTTTAAGGATTTTTACACATGCGGAATATGATATTACTTCTTCCGCTTTTGATTCGGATTTGCCCCTTTCGTATTCAAGGTCATTTAAAATCAGGGTCTTTTTACCCTTACTTTCAATAAAAAGTACTGGGTCAGGAACAAAAAATCCGGTTTTATAATAGAGGTCGGAGTTATTTTCACTACTATCGATAATAAGGTAATTTTTATTTTTCATAATATATGACTATACCAAGATTATTTGAGCAGTTAAAACTTATACGGGTATAAATATGGTGGTTGTACTAAATTTAATACTTTTATTATCACTCGTGTTTTGGGTTGGCGGCATGTTCTTTTTCTCATTTGCTGCTGCACCCAGCATTTTTAAGGTATTACCCAGGGAATTAGCAGGTGATGTTGTCGCCGATATATTCCCGAAATACTATCTTATTTCTTATGTCTGCGGTTTTTTTATATTAGCGGTTCTTTTAATTAAAAAATATTTATTTGAATCCACAGAGCGGTTTATAAATCTAAATTTAGTGCTGGTAATTATTATGCTTGGGTTATCGGTATACGCAGGTGAGATTGTACGGCCCCAGGCTGCTGAATTGAAAAAAGAAATGAGGACAGTTGAATCAGGTTCTGATGAATATAAAAAACTTGATAACACGTTTAAATTTATTCACCTTAAATCCGTAATTTGTAATATAATTGTTTTTATATTTGGAATTGCAATCATATTCATAAATGCTTATAATTATAGAGTGTATTGAGTAGATTCAGGAGGTATCAGATGTTTTCAGTAACTGAAAAAGCCACTAATGAGATAAAAAAACTTCTAAAGGAAGAAGATTTTGACAATTCCTTTCTCAGGGTAAGGATTATCCCCGGCGGGTGCTCCGGATTTTCCTATGAGATGGGGTTTGACGATGAGTCTGATGAAAATGATAAGATCATTGAGTCTGACGGCGTAAAAGTCGCAATTGACGAGCTTAGCTATCCATACCTGGATAATTCCGTACTTGATTTCAAAGATGGATTAAACGGTACGGGTTTTGCCATAGAGAATCCTAATGCAACCGGATCTTGCGGGTGTGGGCAGTCTTTCACCGTTTAATATCCATATTTTAATTCACTAAATTATCCCAATATTGTTAACCTATATCACTTATACCTGTAGGTTTTTAACCATAATCAGGAAATATATAGATATATCTGTTTCAAGGGGTGATTTAGTATTTATGGAATTGTATAATTTTACTAATCCTATTAATCGAAATATATGTTATTATTTGATGTTTAATTTAAAATTTTCTTAACAATTATTGGAGTATTGAATGACAAAACCTCCCAAAGCACTGGTTGCCCATGAAGAGGCAAAATCTTACAATAGAATAAAATCTAAACATGTAATTGAATACATGTATGATGATTTTGTACCCTGGCATGCACTTCCGGATTTCAGGCATAAACTCGATGCTCCCAATGGAAGTAAAATAGAGCTTGTGGACGACCCCGCTGTAATAGTAGGAGTTGGTACACTAAAAGGTACAAACCATAAAATAGCCATTATAGCCCAACAAACTCCTTCAAATGATGATGAAAGGGCTAAATTTAATTACGGCTTGGTAAAAGCCGATGGGTACGGCCTTTCCTACAACATGATGGAGTATGCTGAAGATAATGGTCTCATGCTTAATACCTTTATAGATACGGTAGGCGGAGACCCATATGAATATTCTGCAGGAAAACTGCAGTCATGGTTAATTTCCTATTGCCAGTCCAAGATGATAGGGCTGAAAACTAAATCCATATCGGTTGTCTTGGGCCTGGGCGGCAGCGGCGGTGCAATTGCAATCCAGCTTGCACATAAAAGGCTTATGCTCTCAAGAGCAGAATATTCCGTAATTACAGCAGAAGGCTGCTCTGCTATTCTGTTTAGAAGTGCAGACAAGGTAGTGGATGCACTCCAGGTACTTCAGCCTACCGCTGAATATATGAAAAAATACGGAATCATCGATGACATTGTAAAAGAACCGGCCCTGGACAGGCCCGATTATCTCGAATTAACTATAGAAAGACTGAAAAAAGCAATCATAAAATCTTCAAAAGAACTTGAACATTTTGACGTTAAGTATTTAAAGAAAAATCTACAGGAAAAAATTGACATGGTAGGGAATATGGAGCAGGATCCCAGCCGTTACAGGGGAATTGCAAAGAAAATAAAAGCCTCCATACAGTCCTACTTTGCCAAACCTGCCACACCTGATGTTTCTGAAATGCAGATAGCCCTTTACGGTTCAGAGCCGTATTTCTGTAATGATGAAAAAGACGGTGAAGGTAAGACCGTCCGCTATGGTTGCAGGAAACAGTTTACCCGTGAAGAAATCCACCAAAACATATCTGCCTGCCCCGAATGTTTTAAGCCGGAAACCCTCAATTCAGATGAATACCTTGAATTATTAATTGACGACGGCACTTTCAGGGAGATCAGGGATGATCTGACAACCGAACATATTGACTCAAGGTTCAGGTTTTACGATTATACATCTTCGAGGGAAAAAGCAGGTAAACGTACTGATTCCAAGGACTCTCTGGTCATTGGGTATGGACATCTTAATAACTATAAAGTAGCAATTGCTGTTTGTGATTTCAGGTTTATGGGTGGATCAATGAGTGCTGTGTTTGGAGAAAAGATGAAACTTATTGTAGACCACGCTATAAAAAGAAATTTACCGCTAATAACAGTAACCGCCAGTGGCGGTGCCAGGATGCAGGAAGGCACAGTCGCACTTTACCAGATGGGTAAAACCATCTCTTCCATATTAAAACTAAAGGAAGCAGGTCTGCCTCATATTTCAATACTCGGCCATCCTACAACAGGTGGTGCTCTTGCAAGCTACGCAGTACAAGGTGATTTCATAATTTCCGAACGTAAGTCAACCATTGCATTTGCCGGAGACAGGGTTGTAAAGCTGACAAGTGGTGGTAGGGGTGTGGATCCTGAGATTATGACATCTGAGTTTTACGAAAAACACGGTGGGATACATCTTGTAACGGAAAGAAACCAGTTTAAATCTGTAATAGCAGGGGTACTTCATGTAAAAGGCTTTAATGTGGCAAAAGTACAAAACCCTGAAAAAGAGTTTAATGAAGACTGGTATTAACTATTTTGGCATATATTTGCCGTCAAGCTCTTTGACCCTTTTAACAATATCGAAATTATCCAGAATTTCTCCCTTTTGCATCTCGTAAAGGAAATTAGCATTGTCTCTTGGGGCATCACTCTTTACATCGGGGTTAAAGAATACCTCTTTGGTATGAATAAGCCCGGCCCTGCTGTAGGCAGCAAGTTCGTATTTCATACCCATCCTTAATGCATCGCATGGACACGCTTCAACACAAAACCCGCAAAATACGCAGCGCATGAAATCAATGTTGAATACTTTGGGCCTTCTTTCAATTCCATAATCATCGGCTGCTTCAGCAACAATCGAAATAGCTTGTGTAGGACAAGCGACTTCACAGAGTTTGCAGGCCACGCACCTAATCTCACCCTCATCATCCCCGGGCATAACATGCAGTCCCCTGTAATTTGGCGGAAGTTCCTTGACCTCTTCAGGATACTGTACGGTTATCGGATTAAAGCTTAGTAAATGCTTTAGAGTTATCCAGAGTCCTCCAAAAATCTGAGGAAAATACATTTTTTCAAAAAATGTAAGTTCGGGATATTTAATTTCTTTAATTTTTATAGCCATTTGAGCAACTAAATATAACACATCTTTATGACATAATTAATATAGATTTGAAAATTCCTTGATTACCCTCCTGTACAGTATAATACCAGAGACAATGGCAAAAAATATCAATAATAAACCGTTATTTAAATTACCAAGCAGTAATTTTCCAATCCCCATAAGAGAAGTTATAACAAAACACACACCCAGCAGCCAGTTAAATATTATGGGCATGAAAGGCGTTGTTTTTATATCAGGGTTATCGGCCGAAACAGGGCTCCAAAATCCCCATGGACGTACTTTTTTATAAAATTCACTGAGCTTTGAACGGGGTTCCGGTTTTGTAATAAACGTTACAAATACCCAACTTATAATTGATACCGGTATAACTATAATCTGGTATTTCAATTCAAGCTCTAAGTCGTTAATTCTTGTATATACAATAATTAAAATCATTGAAATCAATGAAACCCCAAGCGCTGTAATCTCCGACCAGGCATTTATCCTCCACCAAAACCACCTGAGTATTAAGACAAGACCTATACCCGAACTCATAGCCCAGACAAAAATCCAAGCATTTCCTATATTGCTTATCTGGAATGCGATAAAGCCGGATACAACCGTGAGTAAAAAAGTAATAAACCTGGACATAGAAACATAGTGTCCCTCTGTGGCATTCTTTTTTATAAACCTTTTATAAATATCGTTCAGGAGATAGGAAGAACCCCAGTTAAGCTGAGTGGAAATCGTAGACATGAATGCCGCAAGGAACGTAACAAGCAGAAGCCCTTTTAGCCCCGGGCCGAGAAAATCCCTTATCATAGCTACATATACTGCTTCCTGGTCACCATTTGTAACACTTGCCGTCGGAAATACTATAAGTGAAGCAAGTGCAACAAGCACCCAGGGCCAGAATCTTATTATATAATGATTGACCACAAACCAGGCCATACCAAGTACTGCATGTTTTTCATTCTTTGCAGACAGAAATCTTTGGATAAAATAACCGCCGCCATCAGCGTTATGCGATGACCACCAGATTACAGTAACAAAAATCAGGAATGTAAAAAAACTGGAGGATAAAAACCCCGTCTTATCACAATTTTCACACGAAGTTATTAAAAATTTTAGATGCTCCGGGTCAATATTATTTATCTTATTTACAAAGCTGTCATAACCACCAATCTGCTGGGAGTTGATTACTACGTAGGCAAGGATTATAGTTCCGGCTACTGCAAAGATATATTGCAAAAAATCCGTGACCACTACACCCCAAAGCCCTGAAAGCATTGTATAAAAAAATGCTATGGAAAGGCAGAAAATCACTGCATACAGTTTATCAATACCAAAAAATACACCAAGTACCTTTGACATTGCTGCCACGACCCAACCAATAACAATAAAATTAAATATGGTAGAGAAATAAAAGGCTTTGAAACCCCTGAGAAACGCTGCGGGCTTGCCGCTGTACCTAAGCTCAATAAGTTCATTGTCGGTAATAACTTCGGACCTTCGCCAAAGTCTGGAGAATACAAAAATGATAAAAACATGGCTAAAGATATAGTTCCACCAAAACCAGTTTTTCCATATACCCTCAGTTCGTATCCATCCTGTTATTGCAAGCGGAGTATCGGCCGCGAAAGTTGTCGCAACCATGGAGGTCCCAAGAAGCCACCACGGAAGATTCCTGCCCGAGACAAAATATGAAAGTATGCTTTTGCTCGCTCTCTTCCTGTAATAAACCCCTATGAGCACTGTAATAAGGAAGTATAGGAATACTACTCCCCAATCAAGTCCATCCAGATTCGAAAAAAAAGAATTATTTAAAGGCATAGATATAGCTACTAAGAATAGTAACTAATAACTATATATAAAATGTATGGCTAATAAATTAATATTTTATTACGCGTTTTAGCTTCTTGGCCTGTTTAACCCAGCCATCTACCATTTTTTGGCTTGGCAGCTGTCTGACGCATTTCTTTTTCTTATTAACCTGAGTCATTTTTTCACGAAGATTTGCAGATTTTCTTTGCGCAAGTTCTTTTACAGTGTCAACACCGGAACATTCAAGCAAATCACTGTATTCACTCCCTACACCTTTGACCCTGCAAAGATCAGCACGGTTGACCCATCCGAGAATCATTTTCTCAGTAATACCGGAATCTTTGGAAATAGCTCTTCTTCCCTTTTTATCCGCGCCCGCTTTTAAGAGCCCTTCAAGGGTGCTGATACCGGCCTTCTGAAGCTTTTTACCGTTTGCTTTGCTTATCCCTTCCACATCAGTAATTGTTGCCATTTTACTCCTCCAACAATTTTATTAAATTTAATACTTTTTATAAATTAAAATTTAATTGGCAATTTAGCATTCGAAATTAGTTTACCACTAAGTACATCAGCCGCAGCTTTTTGACATGGTTCAATAATCTCAAATAAACTAATAATATTATTATAGTCTAAAAAGCCGGCAATTACATAGGGGGAACCGAACGAGATGAGAATTTTGTTTCCATTCTGTTTCTTTGAGATGTGAGTAAGGACTTTCTTGTAGTAGTTTGTTAATTCAGAGTACTTCGTCCAAGCAGACACAGTAGTAACTACAACATTTATAGTATCGTATTCACTGTCGGATTTAAAATCAAAATCATTAGTAATATAATTTACCGTGGCTATATCAAGACCATTTGTTTTTAAACGATCAAGGAACGGCCTGCAGATATTTTTACCGCCCTTCATAACATCAAATATGTTAACTTCTATCTTCCCGTAATTTAACGGCCCGCCCTTAACAAAGCACACTGATTCCCGGGCAATCCTGGTTACCAGTTCACCTGAGCCATCTCTGTCAGGAAAATTGTCTGAAGCGGGCTGAATAGTTTTTTTTAATTCAAATAACCTTTCAATAGAATTTTTAACCTTAGAAGAAAAAATATGATCATCTTTAATTTTTTCAGCAAGCTTTTCTATCAGTAGTTCACCGTTGACCGGATCAAGTATTATATCGCAGCCTGCTTCCAGAGATTTAATGGCAATTTTATTCTCAATACCAATTTCTCTCAATGCATCCATTCTGAATGAATCGGTAATAACTGCCTTGTTAAACCCAAGCTTCTCCCTCAATACTTTTGTAATCAGTGTTTTTGATATAGTTGCGGGAACATTTTTGTTATCAATTTTATCAGTTGCCAAATGTCCGGCCATGATGAAATCTATATCGGATTCAATGGCCTTTTTAAAAGGAATAAGTTCAAGTTCCAATAGTTCCTCAGCTGTTTTTTTCAGGACCGGCAGCTCAACATGAGAATCCGCATCGGTCGAACCATGCCCTGGAAAATGTTTTCCACACGCAAACAAATTCTCATCTTTTATTTTGTTATGGTATGCTGAACCCAGACGTGATACCAATCGGGCATCATCACCAAAAGCACGAACGTTTACAATTGGGTTACTTGGGTTTGTATTTATATCAAGAACAGGAGCAAAAAGGAGATTAAGACCGCAGTACTTCATTTCACGTGCGGTGTTAACTGCCTGAAGCTCGACAAGTTCCTTGCTACCGGAAGCGCCTAGTGCCATTAAAAAAGGAAAGCGAGATCCTCCTTCCACTATTTGCCCTAGTCCCCTTTCAGCATCGATTCCAAAAAAAAGTGGGTATTTTGATATAGCCTGGAGGGCTAAAGTTGTTTTCTTAACCTGGTCAATCTCACCGCTAAATATTATAAATCCTGTAACATAATATTTTTCAACATATCTTACTGCCTGTTCGAAATAGCCTTTTAAACTAAAATCTATCCTTGGCATTACCAGTTGCCCGGCGATTTCCAGGGCAGTCAGTTTATTTATATCTGTCTTAATCAATATTATTTAACCAGTCTGTTTTTTCCTATTGAAATTTTTCCCAGCGGTGCACCGGAACGTGCACCAGTGACATTAGGAAGATTTGAATAATTTGTAAAAATAGTTTCATTAGCAAGTATTGCAAAAGCGATAGCTTCTTTAGAGTCGGGCGGAATATTATATTTATCAGATATTGTGAGTGGTATTGGTTTTAGTTTTTCTTTAAGTCTTTCCACCATCACAGGATTAAAAGCCCCGCCGCCGCTTAAAATAACTTCATCTATTTTCCATTTTGAAAAAATAAAATCTTCGTACGAATTGTAAATTGTCTCCACTGTAAACTGTACAAGTGTTGAAATAAGTACCTCTAAGTTAAAAGACTTATTCTCAACCAGTTTATAAAGTTTTTCAGCTTCTTTTCTACCGTACTTCTCTCTTCCGGTTGTTTTCGGGGGCGGCTTTTTGTAGTAATCATTATTTAAAAGATTATCTAAAATTTTGTATTCAACCTCACCGCCGCTGGCAAACATTCCATTATAGTCATAATTTTTTTTTCCGTGTGTATGAATTCTGACTATATCATCTATAAGCATATTTCCAGGGCCGGAATCATATGCAAATACCTCTTCCAGGTCAGAAGTCACCAATGTACTGTTAGCAATTCCACCTATGTTTAGTGCTATCTTAACTCTTCCTATTTCTCTGAAAAGCAGGTAATCCACATACGGCACAAGTGGTGCACCTTCACCCCCAAGCGCCATATCCCTGGTTCTGAAATCGGCAATAGTAGTTATGCCGGTTTTTTCTACAATAACGTCGGCCTCTCCAATTTGAAGTGTAGAAGAGAATTCGGACTCATTAGACGGTGGGTTATGGTAAATTGTCTGTCCGTGGGAACCTACAAGGTCAATTTCGTCAGGTGTAAGGCCTGCTTTTTCAATAATGCTAATAGTAGCATCTGAAAATGCCTCTCCAACCACGAAATTAAGATCGGAGAGTTTTCTTGCCGACAAATTATTTATTTCCTGAAGGGCAAACCTGACCCTGTTTTCATATGGATATGATGCAAAATCCAAAAGCTCTATACTGGTATCAAAACCACTGCCATTGATTCTTACCAGTGCTGTATCGATACCGTCCATCGAGGTGCCCGATATCAGCCCGATAACCATTCTTTCATCTTTTCTTATTATTGATTCAAGCCATTTCATTTTAGAATTATTATATTCAAAAAACTATTTTTTATAAAAGTGCTTTCTTTAAAAAGCCTTTGTTCTCTTCAAGCAAACTCAAAGCTTCATCGAAACTTATATTTTTTTTAATCATTACAACACATGCTTTTACATTCCAGTTAGAGCTCTCGAGAAGTTTCTGTGCTATTTTACTGTCAATTCCGCACAGCTCAATCACGATCCTGACTGCCCTGGCCCTCAGCTTTGAAGACTTTGGCTGAACATCTACCATTAAGTTGCCGTATGTCTTTCCGAGTCGTATCATTGATGCTGTAGTTAATATGTTTAATACCATTTTTGTTGCCGTTCCGGCTTTTAACCTGGTTGAGCCAACAATTACTTCCGGCCCAACAAGTAAGGAAATTGTGATATCGGGAATAGTATTTGTTTTTGGATTGCATGTAATCAAAACTGTTTTTGCCCCAGTCTTCTTTGAATACTCAATTGCAGACTTTACAAAAGGTGTAGAAGAACTTGCAGCTATACCTACCAAAATATCGCCGGATGCAAGTAACCGTTTCTTTAACTCTATTACAGAATCCTCCCTAGAATCTTCGGCACCTTCGATAGAATTTGTAATTGCTTCGTTTCCGCCAGCAATAACTGCCTGTATCATTTCAGGGTCTGTACCGAAAGTTGGAGGACACTCAGCAGCTTCAATAACTCCAAGCCTCCCACTTGTCCCTGCCCCTACAAAAAAAAGCCTTCCTCCACTACCTAAAGAATCACAAATTAAGTCTACTGCATTTGATATATTGATTTTCTGTAATGAAATAACATGGTTGATTACATTATCTTCAGAAATTATCGTATCAACTATCTGATCAGTTGATTTTGAATCGATATCAAGGGTGTTGGGGTTTATTTTCTCCGTTAGGAGATCACCTGTCTCACGAATTTTAGGCATTTAATTACGATTTAAATTTTAAAACATTTTTTTAGCGAATTTTTTATCAACTCCTGATTCAGCTGGTCGGTGTTTATATCGATTATCGTCCCGTCTACACCGGGGTCAACAATATAAATTTTATCGCCAATAAAACCTGTAATTACCATTATTCTGTGGCCCGAGGGATTATTAATATCTTTTAGGTAAACACCTAGAGGTTCCTGGACCCTGTCACTATAGACAGTCTCGTTCCTCTGTTGCGCTATTGCACGGCTTACAACTGTTTTTAAACTGTTCCCTTCTTCAAGCTCAATCCGGTAATTAGAACCACTGGAAAGCTCAGTATTTAGCTGTTCAATTGCAGGCCTTATTATTTCATCCATTTGTTTTAGGTAAATATTTTCAGTACTCATATTTAACTCCTGATTATTATATAAATCTGTTATTCATTTTATGAACAATCAGATTTTAAATTTAACAACTATTATACATAAAACAGCAGCATTAATTTGCATTTTTATATACTTTTTAATTTATAAAATCTCAAAGTTAAATAGTCAGGATAAATCCATATTTTATATTTTTCCGTATGTTGAAGCGATAAAAGTTTATTTATTATAAATGCACCAGGGGAACAACCTATGTTGGTTTATATTAAAAAGCTGAAACATTTGGTGACAGATGGCGCCAGCTTGCCCCAAAAGGCAAAAAATCAATTAGTTGGGAGTGGATGAATTCTGTAGTGCTTAGTTATGGTAAAAAAGAAGAACACCAGGAAGAACAAAGCGAAATTGCCACCTAGACAATTGGGGAATCATTACCCTTTTTTCTAAATACTACAAATTTATAACCTATAAAATTCCATCCCATAACTGCAAACCCTGAAATGATTGCGCCGATATTGGCCCAGATCCTTGAGGACACTGAATCCACATGGATAGAGTTAACTATAAAACTTGCAAGGGCCACATTTATTATCATACCCCCCAGGGCAACGCTTACAAATGTAATGAATTGCTTTCCAGCTTTTGAAACGTCCCTGTTTTCAAATGACCAAAACCTATTCCATAAATAACTGTTAATTAATGCAAATGAAAATGAAATGGCTTTAAAAACCGTGAAGTATATGCCCTTATCCCTATCGGTTAAATATATCAAAATATTAAGTACTCCGAAATCAATTGCCAGATTGGAAAAACCTACAAGAGTATATTTACTAAACTGCCTTACCGTTAACCAGTTCCTACCAATTTTATGGGCAATATATATTGCAAACGTAGATAGAAGCGGAACAATGATAAATATTACAAACTTATTAATAAATATTACAACATTGCCGGGTATTTCATCATACAACGAAAATCTTATAACATAGATAAACGTTGCAATAATCCATCCTAATATATAACTTATAATGAAATCATTTTTTTTCATAAAAAAAGGGAGTCCCGACTGTAGAGACTCCCGGCTAATATTTTAATTTTTAAATTAAATCAAAACTCATTTACAACCTGGTACTGTGGATAAACAAAACTTCCCTTTGTCCAGATGGCCCATACAGGACTTCCCGTCTTGGGTTTGATTTTGTTTAAAGGATGGCCCTTGGGTGCTTTGAATTTTATCTTTACATTAGTTGTTTCAACAACACCACCGTTCCAGGGTATTGGATATTTTACTACCTGGTTCTTATTCTCTCCGCTTTGATCAGCAGGGATTAAACCAAAATAATTAAGATGTCCACCGTCAGGAGGACTTAACTCTGATCCCACATCAGCAGTCGACACAATCATTGGTTTACCATCCACTGTTAAAGTTGCCGTAAGCTTGCCGTCTTTCACTTCGGTTACAGTCATACCTTCTACGGCTGGAATGCCTATTTTTCTTGTATATTCCCTCATGGAAGGAGAACTGTTGAAATAATGGACAAAATACCGTCCGGGATATGTGATGTCTGAGCCCATTACATAAGAATTCTGGCCCTTTAGCTCTACTGTAAGATAGGTAAGTGTATAGGCACCAAATCCGGATGTCTGGCCCGGGTCAGGGACTGTATACATGTTTATAACCACCTGGCCATCAGGGCTTGGTTCGAGTCCGGGTGGTAGAAGCTTTTTTAGCTCTTTTGGGTTGGCTTTGTAAGCTGCTATAAACATCCAGGCACCTGTTACAAGTTGCGGGCCCGGAAGGTCATTATCGGCTGCAGCTATTGCTTTACTATGGATAAAAGCAGAACTTACTGCAAAGATAAGTAGTAAGACAGAAAATAATTTAAAAAATCTATTCATAATTACCTCCAATACTAAATTTGATTTAATCTTTTTATAATAAAATTATTTATACCTAAGTTCAACTGCTAATTAACTGTTTTTTCTTTATCACTTTCTACAAGGTACTGGACCGCGGACCTGATAAATTTACTTCTCTGTGCTTCACCTAATACTCCCTTTAAGCTATCATGAACAGACGGATCTATTAACAATGCCCCAAGTGTGCCTTCACCGTCCTTAAGACTTTCTGATATGTCTTTGAAATTTGAAGTAGTAGCATTTAGATTTGCCATTGTGGAACTAAGTTCATTTTCGAACTGCTCATCATAAATCAATGAATGCAGTACACCATTACCATTTTCAATTGCAGAAAGATTTTTCTCCAACGAATCAGAGCTTTTCCTTAAAGCTTTGAGAGTCAGGCTAATATTGTCCAGGTTTGTTTCATCACCAAACACAGCAGAAACCTTATCAAGGTTTTTTGATATACTGATTATGTTTGTAAGAAGTTCATCGGAACGGCCTATAATTTCCTGGAGTTCGGGTGGGGAAAAGCTTTCAACAGTAATATCATTAAAAGTAGTAAACGGCGGTTCCTCCCCGCGAATAATCTCTATATATTTGGCCCCGAGCAGTCCTTCCGTTCTTATCGTTGCCTGGGAATCAGGTGCTATACGCTGAACGCCCTCTTTGTTTACTTTCATCGTTACCTGAATCAGGTTTTTATTTATACTTTGGGGGAAACTGATTTTAGCAACACTCCCTACCTTTACACCGGACAATCTTACATAAGCCCCGGGTAAAAGCCCGACCGTATTATCAAAAAAAGTATTCACTGTATACTCTTTTTCAAATAAATTACGTTCCCCGCTAATTACAAAAATTCCTATAACAAAAATCAGCAGGGTAATAAAAACAAAAGACCCTACTTTTAAATATAATGACCTGTAATCTTGCATTTAATTTTCCTTTTTGGATACAAAATTTTTTGATATTTTACTAATGATTTTAACTGAATTATACGGTACAATTAACAACTTCTCAAAACCTATGTTTACCTGATTACTTTTCATTTTTATCATTGTAAACATTTCGTATACTTTTAAATGTATTCTCTCTGAATTATCTTAAAGGAGCTATTGAAATGATAAAGATCAGCAGGGCAATTATCAGTGTCTCGGATAAAGAAGGTGTTGCTGAGTTTGCAAAAGGACTGGATGAACTGGGCATACATATTCTTTCAACCGGTGGTACTGCCAAAAAATTAAAAGATAGCGGTGTAAATGTTACTGAAATATCGGAATACACGCATTCAAATGAAATACTCGGAGGCAGGGTAAAGACGCTGCACCCAAAAATTCATGGTGGAATACTTGCCATTCGTGATAACAAAAACCATCAGGAAGATATGGCAACTAACAATATAGAGCCTATTGATATGGTTATAGTAAACCTTTACCCCTTTGAACAGATAATAAAGAATGAAAATGTAACAATGAGTGAAGCAATAGAAAATATTGATATCGGCGGCCCTACAATGCTAAGGGCGGCGGCAAAAAACTATAAGGACGTGTCAATTGTAACAGACCATACAGATTACAGTGATATTTTAAAAGAACTCAATAATAACAATGGCTCAATAAGCAACAAGACCAATTTCACACTTGCTGTAAAAGCATTTTCTTTAGTTGCACGATATGATTCAGCAATATCTAATTTCCTTTCAGCAATAACAGATGATGGTTCCAAATCTAAAATGCCTTCCAGCTATACACTTCATCTAGAGAAAAAGATGTCACTCAGGTACGGGGAAAACCCACACCAGGATGGCGCTTTTTACGTTGAATCCGAAATACCTTATGCATGTATATCCAACGCCGAGCAGTTGCAGGGAAAAGAACTTTCCTTAAACAACATCTATGATACAGATTCTGCTTTTGAACTTGTAAGGGAGTTTAATGAAACAGCATGCGTGATAGTAAAACATAACAACCCTTGTGGTGTTGCTGTAAACGAAAGACTAGTTGATGCATTTTTAAATGCGAAATCATGCGATCCCGTAAGTGCCTTCGGGGGTATAATTGCGTTCAATAGGGATGTTGACGAGGCTAGTGCCGCGGAAATAGCTGAGATGTTTGTAGAAGTTGTAATCGCACCTGGTTACAGCGAAAAAGCACTTGAATTATTATCATCTAAGAAAAATCTGAGAGTTTTAAAAACTCCCGAGATAAGTATCAGTAATAAATTAGCATTTGATTTCAAAAAGGTCGTAGGTGGGATGCTTATACAGGATAAAGATTCTACCTCTGACGAAGATTTTGATGAGTTTAAAGTCGCTACAAAACGCGAACCTACAGAGCAGGAACTGCAAGACCTGATATTTGCCTGGAAAGTATGTAAACATGTCAAATCCAATTCCATTGTATTTGCACGCAATGGCCAGACTACAGGAATTGGTGCAGGACAGATGAGCAGGGTAGATTCGGTAAAACTTGCTACCATGAAATCAGAAGTCGGTACAGAGGGCTCTGTGCTTGCTTCAGATGCGTTCTTTCCTTTTAGGGACGGCATTGATGAAGCGGCAAAGGCAGGAATAACTGCTATAGCCCAACCAGGGGGTTCAATAAGAGATGAAGAGACTATAGAAGCTGCCGAAGGTAGCGACATTGCTATGGTATTTACCGGCGTTAGGCATTTTAGACATTAAGAAAAAACGGTTTGCTAAAGTTAGTTTTTTATCTGATCTTTGTATTTATCCGGGATAGAATTCGGATTATTGGTAACATGAACAACACCCTTATCATCTACCCATTTAATTAACGGGGAACTGTTGGTTGGACGCGAACTTACATTTACCGTAGGTTCTGATAAATCCACATCAATTGTATCAGGCTGGTTGGGCACATAGTCTGAAGATTCTCCCTGCACCTTTTGTTTATTAACGTCAATATTACTTCTTCTTTGAAGGCCGCTTCCCGAACTTAGAGATGAATTGCCAAGTTCCGAATACTGAAAGTTATCTGCATTTTCAGTTGGCCAGTAATAATACCAGGGTGGCTGTACAGGCTGAGTACTGACCTGCGCATTGACTGAAAAAGCCAGTGCAAACATAAACATTATAATTGTATATTTCATAGTTAAGTTCCTGCTTAATTTTTTATTCTGCACTCATAACTATATCTTTTATTAATTTTATGCTCTCTAAACTTGTAATCCGGTAAAGTATATTCTGATACAAAATACATGTCCATCTCTTTAAGCTTTGGGCCATTTCTATTATTATTCCATTTATCACATAAATATTTTGAATAAAACCGCTTAAAACGTTTATTTTTTTCTTTATACATATTTCTTGTAAGTTTTCTCCATCTGTAGGATGAAAAATCATCCAGCCTGTTTTCAGGAGGTTCCCAGCTGACCTCTTTTCCGTTTCTGAAAACATCCACGATTTCACCGTTATCAAGTAGTCCCACTATTACATACCAGCCATCAGAGCTATAAGGTTTAGGGGCAAACATGTTCCATTTCTGCCTGAGTTGAGTTGCCTTACCCACAAATGTTAATTTATTAATAAATGAAAATGTATCTGCATAAGAATGTTTTAAGTTCCAGAACAATACGAAAACAATAAGGAAAATAATAAGTATATTTGTTGAAATATTAAAAAACCGCGGGACTCTCAGTCTATAGTAATACCAGTTATCAATACCTTTAATATAATATTTTATTCCTCCTGACAATTTAGCAAAATTACGGCTCAAAAAATTCTGCAAGCCCGGTAGAAAATCCCAAAAGGAAGGAGGTAACAGTATCAATAAAGATGCCATGGAAATCCACGGGAACAGCCCAATTTTCATTGTTAGTGCAAGGCCAAGCTGTAAAGTTGCTATTAAACCTATTAAAATGTATCTAAACAGACTATTTTTATAAGGAATTAGCAGCAACAGGGGGCCCAAAAGCTCAATCCAAATGATTGAAAAAGTTAATCCCTTCATAAGCTGTGGGAATTTGTATATATAAGGGCCAAGTAAGAAACTGAAATGATCTATACTTAATGCATAATATATTGCTGTATAATCTTTTCTCCATGGATCACCTGTTTTGAGCATTCCTGTAAATACATACATAATCAGAATTTGAATTATGAATACTGCTGCAGGGAGGGAAAAAATAAAATTTTTCTCAATTTTTATTTTTTTAAAATATGAATCCACGGAAAATCTTTCCGCCCATGGAGTAAATATTCCCCAAAAAAGTAAACAGCGGAAGATTATATCACCACCTTGAAGTAGCAGAGGGTTTCTAAGGTTTAATGAAACTAACAGGGCCCAGCTGACAATTGTTGCAATTCGCGTAAAAAACCCTATCAAAAGAAAAAATGCAAAAATAGCAGCAAGTAAGAAAAGAAAGAGCTGAAAATAATAATCACCACTTAAAGCATGAACGGACGTATAGTAATTACCTTCGTAAATTCTTTTTAGGGCATATAAACTAAGCAACCCTTCATCTGTATAAAAATCTTTTAAAAACCTGGAACGAATAAATAAATCCGCAAGTATTAGAATCCCGAATGCTATTCTGGTAATAGCAAGTGATCTTAAATCTACTGAAAAATTCTTCGTTAAAGTATTTAAGATCTTCATTTAGTAATTTTTAATACCGTAACAATAGGTAAAAGCACTTATTAAAATATGTTAATTTTGATAGGAGATTATTCCATATTTTAGATCTTTATCTTCGATAATTATATTATTATTTATTAATACGGTACCTTGTGTTAGTTGGAGCCTGGCTAATGAAATATTGTATTCGGTTACAGCCTCGATTTCAGTCGTTTGTGCGTCAATAAGGTCTCTTTGCGACTCGAGGACTTCTCTTGTTGTAGTTATACCAACTCTTAACCTTTCTTCGTCATTTATAACAACCTGTTTTGCAAGTTCAACAGCTATTTTTGCAGCTTCTATTTTTTTTTGGCTGTTTCGTACTTCCCTCAAGGCATTCCTTATTTCAAGTTCAATCTGTTCCTTAATTTTCTGATAATTTATAATTCTCCTGTTCAGGTCCGCATTTGCTTTTACGTATTCTCCTTTTGCAGTCCTGTTAAATATTGGATAACTAAACACACCAACTACGGACCACCCTGGAAAATCCCCATCGAGTAAGGTTTTAAATGCTTGAGACTGCCCATCAAGTTTAGGGGGTATAGGTTCGGGGACTCCTCCAAAGAACTCCTGGTCAGGGTTTTGATCGCCTCCAAGCCCCTGAAATTGCAGTAATGCCTCTAGAGATAACCTGGGTAACTTCTGGTTGGAATAAAACTTTGTCAATGCTCTCCCCTTTGCAATTTCATCATGTGCTTCTTTAAGTTCTATTCTGTTTTGAAATGCAGTTTCCAGTACCTGTGTTTCATTATATATTTCACTTTCAAACGTTTTCGGTGTTTCCGTGGGCAATATATCAATATGATAGGGCAAAACTAGTGCATTTTTTAATCTGTCTTCACTTCTTTCAAGCAGATTCTCGGCATTAATAAGACTTACACTTCTAAAGGCTACTTCTGATTTTGCCTGAGTAACTGCCACAGGTGGTAATGTACCCACCTCTACCTCAATTTTATTTCTTTCTTCCAGGTCCTTTGCGAGTTCGAGTCCCTTTTTTTCAAGTTCAAGATTCTGAATAGAGGCAACAAGTACCCAGTAATCACGTTCGAGATTAAAAAGAACATCTGAAATCGTTAGTTCAAGCTGTTTTACAGAAATATCCACATTCTTTTTTGCAATAAATAAAGGTGTTTCATTAATTTCTTTTCCAAAATTTTGGAGAAGTTCCTGGCCAATACTAAAACTAAGTGATGTTGATAAACTGGGGCTAAGTGATTCTACAGGAGAATTTGTTTCTTGCCTTGTCAATGACAAATTATAGAGGTCATAAAAAGTACCGGTTGATAATTTCCCGCTTATACTGTTTTCAATAGTAAAATCTTTTTTTGTAACTTCTCCACTTTCTACAAATGTATTTAATGTTGGTGATTGAATATCCGAATAAGAGGTAGTTAATATGAAATTAGGGTCAAAAGCACCTTTCTCTTTAGTAACATCACCCTCTGAAAATTCAATATTTTCTCTTTGAATCTTTATATCCCTGTTATTTTCAAGTGCTATTACTTTTGCTTCTTCAAGAGATAGGCTAAGAATTTCTTCTGCGTTGGCAGGTAAAACAAAGAAGGTTAATAATAATAATATTCGTATCATATTTAAAACCATTAGAACTAAGTTAATAATATTATCATAACTACTGACAGATCAAAGATTTATATAAAATCAAAAAAAAAGGGCAACCCAAAGAGGTTGCCCTTTAATTTAACAAGCTGTACTAGCTTGGTTTATTCTTATTTAAAAAACTGGTCTATGAACACAAGTAATCTACCCTGAATAGCGTAAGGAGTACTTGAAGCACTTCCAACATCTTCTCCGGTTACATTTTCACCTTGCTGTTCCAGCATATCTTCAAGACCACTACCGGCAAATACTACACTACCGATAAGATCTAAGTTTACGCCTGGGTGAATAGTCCATGTTAATGTACCTTCTACCTCAGTACCTAAGTAGCTTCCGATATCAACACCAGGCTGAATAATGCCTTCTGTTTCTTCGTTCCAAGCTACAAGTACCTGTCCTGTAAATGAAAGGGCATCCATAAGCTTAGCAGTAGCATATACTCTTCCATAATAAGCATTCTGTACACTTGATTCAGGTCTTGCTAATATACCAGGAGAAGCATTCTGGTAGATGTTTGGTATAATGTGTTTGAAAAGTAAATTGTCTAAGTTGTAAGCTGGGTTAAATACAATCACGTTACCTTCGATATCGTCAACAACGCTTGTTGTACCTTTGTCACCATCAGCCCAACCAAATTCAGCACCAACTACTTTTACAGGCCAGCTAGGATAAAGTTCTCCACGAACTGCCCATAGTAACTGGTTATCAATATCAGTTGTTTGAGGTGAGCCTAAAAAGTTGTCAATTTCACCCCAACCACCCTGAAGTTCACCAACAAGTCTCCAGGTATCGGTTTTAAGGTCAACTACAGCGGCATAAAGTGTAAATCTTTCAAGATCACCAGCATTACTATGTGGATCACCTGTTAATGGGTCTGGAGCTCCAAAGTTGTTCTGGTGAATATAAGGGAATACATAACCACCAAGTGTTAAGTTCACTCCACTCATATTAGGTTGGTTCCAGATCACTGCTACAGCACCAATATCATATCCGGTACCACTACCCCCCACTATTGAATTACCACCGGTAATAATATCACTAACAAAAACAAGTGTTAAGCTTGATGATCCAGTTGGAAAAGTCTTTAACCATAAGAACCTGTCAATTAGGAACCCAAGATCTGAATGAGGGTCCCAACCACCGTTTGCCAGGATACCAATACCCCAGTCAAAAGGCTGACGGCCAATTCTTACGAAACCTAAATTGTTAGGAAGAACCATGTCAATGTGAAGCATACGGAATCTCATGAATCCTTCGCCTCTATCAACAGCACCTGGTCCTGTTAACAATGCACCTCTGAACCTATCATCTGGCGAAAGCGCTGAATTAATCACCGAAGATCCCCCACCTAATAGTTCCGAAGTATTTCCACCCCAAATATTGTTACTCATAATATCAACCTGTGTTCTGATTGTTACAGAATCACTTAATACAAGTTGTGGGGTTAAACGAAACGTAGTATCTGCAAAGAATATGCTATCCTTATTATTACCAAATCCAATAGCATTCGCTTGTTCCCGCGAAAGCGTATTTATGAATGTGGCATTCTTAATATAACGAACCCTTTGACGAAAATAACTAGGGAACCCACCCAAATTTAACTCAACAGCTTGTGCGGGTACAGCTACACCCAAAGCTATAAGAAAGACTAACAGCCATTTGGCTTTACTCATCTCTCCTTACCTCCTTTATTTAGTTTGTGGCTTTGCTAAATTTAAACAAAATTAAATTATTTGTCAAGATCATAAATTTGCCCATTTGCAGCAATCCTGACATACATAGCATTTTACAACACTTTATACCTTCATTTCAAGTGAAAAATTAACTTTTTTGAAAATAATGTTTTGAAAGCATAAAAACCCGGCAAATTAATTGCCGGGTTTTTACTCTAATTATAGGTTTGGAGAGGTGATTTAAACAGTCTTTTTTTAGAATAAAGCCTGTAACTGAGCTTGGAATATGCTATCAGCTACTGTTTCTGTCCCATCCTCATCTTCGGTATTTAGATATGAATAGGTAGCCTGTAACTTCCATCTGTGATCTTTAGAAATGTAATAATTAAGTCCGCCTGTTAGTCCATAAGTTCTATCTCTTGCAGCTCCTTCACCGAGGACGGCATCAGTTCCGTCATCGTATTTAATATAGGAAAATCTACCAGCAATTTCCCATTCTCTTGGCACAACGAATAAACCAGCCTGGACATTGAATCCCTGGTCAAATGCTGTACTTCCCTCTATATCATCTGGACTAATCCATCTGCCATAGTAAGAACCCTGCACGTTAAATCTTGGATGCTTATAGTTAATATCGCCTGTAATTGAGGTTACCTGGGCTACATCTGTCCCCAGTTCATCCATTCTTCGTCCTATGCCACCTGCTGGAACCTTTGGATCCTGATTCCTGTTAATTTTAATTCCCACCACACCCGCACCAGCGGTAAAAACACCTCCAGCTACTTTTGTGAAGTTAGGAATTAATTTGTAATCACCGCCTGAAATAAAATCACTGCCCGAATATTTCAGCTTTCCCCCGTTGCTCCACATAAACTGAGTTCTTCCGGCCCATAACAGGTTTGAATTTAGCGATATATCATCTCTTCCTGCACCATTAAATATACCCGCACCATAAGCAAAATTCTGACCCGCCACGCCATTTATACCGAAACCTCTATCACGTCCATAGCCAAATTCGGCATTTACAATCGATCTTAATACAAACTGCAATACTGACGAAGATGTCAGTTCCTGCCTTCCAAAAGGTACTTTGTACTGACCTACTCTTGGTGCAATCTGTTTATTATATGCAATATCAAAGTACATATCTCTCAGTGCCACATCGTCCTTTGCACCTAATTGAACAGTATAGAGGAACCACGGCCTGAATGCATTTCCGTTCCACTTAAATCTTAATCTTGTAATAGTAAAGTTTGTTCTTGTTAACCCATCTTTTTGGTCTCTTACAAGAGCTGTAAACTGTCCACGGATTCTGAATTTCATTTTCCAGTTGCCATCTTTAGATTTAAAATAAAGCCCTTTTTTATAACCAGCTTCAAACTTCTCAGTCCAGACAGCTTTTTCAGCGCTCATTGCATCATAAAGTTTCTGGTTGACTTCCTGGTTCTGGATTTCAAGCATGTTTATCTGATCCTGAAGCTGCTGCATCTGTTTTTTCAGTTCCTGAAGTTCTACATGGTATCTCGATTGTGATTTTGCCACTATCTCCTCTGAATTAACACTGCCAAAGGGAACTGTTATTATTAAGCCTACTAAAATCAAAATGAGAGGTCTCACTTTAAACCTCCTTTTGGGCATACTTGTCTCCTTAATGCTATTCTGATTCACGCCAATAATGTAATCCTGACGTGTTAAGAAAGTATGAAATAAATGTTAAGAGAATGTTAAGAGATATTTATTTAATATAGACAGTGTTATACAATCATTGTAACAAATAAATTTTCATAGGAAATTTATAATATATGGAAAAGGTAATTGCAATCGTTGATGATGAAAAGGACATACTTCAACTAGTAGGTCATCATTTGAAGAGAGAGGGTTTCAAGATTAAGGAGTTTTATAATGGCAAGGATTTCTTGCTTTATCTCGAATCGGTAACACCGGACCTTGCGCTTTTGGATATTATGCTCCCCGGAACTGACGGCCTTGAACTTTGCAGGATGTTAAAGGGCAAAAAATCCACTGCATCTATGCCAATAATAATGCTTACAGCCAAGGGCACCGAAGCTGATGTTGTAGTAGGCCTTGAACTCGGGGCCGATGACTACATTGTAAAACCCTTCAGCCCGAGAGAACTTGTAGCAAGGGTTAAATCAGTGCTAAGGCGTATGAACACCGTAGAAGCTGAAGTTGAGACAATCCAGCTTGGTGATATTAAAATTAATACCCAAAAGTACGAAGTATTTGTTAAGGATAAAAAAGTTGACCTGACTACCACTGAATTCAAGATACTGGAAGCACTTGGCGAGGGAAAAGGAAGGGTGTTTACACGGGACCAGCTTTTAAAAAGAAAAAGGCTCTGGGGTGATGATAAACTTGTGTATGACAGAACAATAGATGTACACGTAAAAAACCTTAGGGATAAGCTGGGTGCTTGTGGTAAAATGATAAAAACAGTCAGAAGCATAGGATACAAGTTAGAATTATAGTCAATTGAAACTATTCAGAAAAAACTTTCTTTATATATTAGCACTTATCAGCTTAATACTTGTATCTCTATCCTTTTTTTCCATACCTGAATTAAGAAAAACGATTTTAATTTTCGGAATCATCCTTTTTTTCTTTTCCTTCCTTATATGTTATCAGCTGGAAAAAAATTTTCAGAACATCCTCGAAAAGATAATTAACTACTCTAACCTTATATCAAAAGGCAATTTTCAAAAAAACGTATTTGACAGTTCCCTTGATTATTTGAATCCCCGTATTTCATCAACGTTCCAGGACCTTTCCTCTAATCTCAATGATGTATTTTCATCCCTGGAAAAAGAAAAGATCGAACTTGAGGCCATTCTCGATGCAATGAGTGAAGGGGTTATTGTGGTTTCCAGGAATGGTTTAATTACATTAATAAATAATTCCGCGCAAAAAATGTTCCAACTGGATGAAGGGTATTTAAACAAGCCGTACTGGGAGATGATAAGAAATAAACAGCTCCATGAACTGATATCAGAGTCCCTTGAATCTAAAAATGAAATAAAGAAAGAAATCAATGTGGTTTATCCCGAGGAAAAATTCTACTTTGCCAACACAATTTCTCTCGATAAACCATCCGAGGAAATTATTGCAGTAATTTTTGACATTACCGAATTCAAAAAACTGGAAAAAATAAAAGCTGATTTTATTGCCAACGTATCACATGAACTAAGGACCCCACTCACTTCAATAAAAGGATATTCCGAAACACTTGAAGACGATGAATTTGAAAACACAGAGGAGAGAAAACAGTTTCAAAAAATTATTACCCGGAACACCGACAGGCTTATAAGTATTGTTTCCGATCTTCTGATATTATCTGAACTTGAAGGCAAAGACACTTTATTTGCAGAAAGTTCTAATGAGGATTTTGAATCTATAAATATTAATGAAATAATTAAGCAAACCCTATCCTCGTTAAAAAGAAAAGTTAACGAGAAACAGATTGAAGAATCTGTAGAGCTGGAAGAAAACCTGCCCCAAATTAAAGGAATAAAGTTTTTTCTTGAACAGATGTTTACCAATCTTATTGATAACGCAGTAAAATACAACAAAGGCGGCGGGAAGGTCAGTATTAAATCTTTTGTAAATGAAAATAATGTTGTAATCAAAATTTCAGACACTGGGATTGGCATACCAAAAGACCACCAGGACCGCATATTCGAAAGATTTTACAGGGTAGATAAAAACAGGTCACGGGAAATTGGCGGCACAGGGCTTGGCCTAAGCATTGTAAAACACATTGTATTAGTACACGGCGGAACTATCAGCCTTGTAAGTGAAGAAGGAAAAGGCAGTGAATTTACAATAGAACTCCCACTAACTGATAAATAACTGGCAAATAAATTAATTCAGATGGTGGTGCTTTAAGACTTCCCCGGTTGCAATATAAAATGCGTCCTCTGCAATATTGGTTGCAAGGTCAGCTACTCTTTCTAGATGACGGGCTATAAATATCAACCTAAGGGCCCTGTCCATTAATTGGGAATCGGACATAACATATGTAATTAATTCTCTCACAATTTGAGGTTCAAGGGCATCTACTTCATCATCCTTAATACAAACCTGTATTGCCATTTCCGAATCCAGCTTCATAAAACTGTCCAATGATTCCTTAAGCATCTCTATGGCTTTATCCGCCATTCTTGGAATATCCATCAGGGGCTTAATTGGGGGCTGTTCTGAAAGTGGAATGGACATCTTTGCTATATTAACCGCATGGTCCCCTATACGTTCAAGGTCATTATTAATTTTCATTATCATTGTAACAACCCTTAGGTCTTCAGCTTCCGGGTGATAAAGGGCAAGAATCTTTATGCAAAGATTGTCAATTTCAACTTCCATATTATTTACTTCGTCATCACTGTTTATCACATCCTTTGCAATAATCATGTTCCTGTCCTGAAGGCCTTTAATACTTTTTCCAATCATCTCTTCAACCAACGAAGCCATTTCGGAAATTCTCTTTTTTAAATCAATCATTTCTTCTTCAAACTTGATCATTTTTAGCCTCTGAGTTTTTAATCAAAACTTTTAAAAATCCATTCTTTTATTTGGTTTCCTGTGTCTTTGAAATAATTTAACTTTTCTTTATCATTTCCATTAAATGCTGTTGGGTCATTAAAGCTTTTATGTATATGATTGCCCCCGGTTAAATAAACGGGGCAGTTTTCATTAGCACTGTCACATACTGTAACAACATGGTCGAAATCCATACTCTTAATTTCGTCCAGGTGCTTCGAATAATGGCTGCTAATGTCTACACCAATCTCTTTCATTGCCTCTTCTGCAAAACTGTTGACTTCCGTTGCCTGTGTACCCGCACTAAAGGCCTGATACCTGTCACCCAGGAACTTATTCATAATACCTTCTGCCATCTGCGACCTTGAGGAATTATGGGTACATAGAAATAATACTTTTTTTTTAGCCATTTTTGTTAACCAAACTTTCCCGATACGTAGTCCTCGGTCTGTTTCTTTGCAGGGTTTAGGAATATTTTTTCTGTCCGGGCGTACTCAATAATCTCTCCAAGATACATAAAGGCCGTATAGTCAGACACCCTTGAAGCCTGCTGCATATTGTGTGTGACAATCACCATCGTATAATTTTCTTTTAGCTGTGTAATAAGGTCCTCAATTTTTCCTGTAGCAATAGGGTCAAGAGCAGAACATGGCTCGTCCATTAAAAGTATCTCCGGTTCAACAGCTATTGCCCTCGCAATACAAAGTCTTTGCTGCTGCCCCCCTGACATCCCTAACGCACTTTCATCAAGCCTGTCTTTTACCTCATCCCATAGTGCTGCACTGTTTATACTTCTTTCTACTATTTCATCAAGCTGAGACTTATTGCTTATCCCCGCTATCCTTGCCCCATATGCAACATTTTCATAAATGGATTTAGGAAAAGGATTGGATTTCTGAAACACCATACCAACTCTTTTTCTAAGGTCGGTAATATCAACTGTACTTTCGTAGATATCATTTCCGTTAATTCTTATTTCACCGGTTACGGTACATGAATCTATCAGGTCATTCAGCCTGTTAAAACATCTTAAGAGTGTTGATTTTCCACATCCTGAAGGCCCGATAAATGCAGTAGCCTGATTTTTTGGTATTTCCAGGTAAATGTTATGTAGCGCCGGCTTATCACCGTATTTCAGGTTTAGGTTTTCTACTTCTACCACCGGGTCTGCTATCTTGGGATTTATAGCAGAATTGTCCTGTTTGTGTGCAGTTTCCGCTTTTACCATCTGCTCTGTTTCACTCATTTTTCATGCCTAACCTTTTCCGTTGCCACTTTAACAAACCTCCTGTCAAAATTCAACTAATATAATCAAACCACCGATGATACGTATTTCTTCTTTAGTTTGTTCCTTATTAAAATTGCCGTTAAATTCAAAACCACCACTATTAATATAAGTAAAAGTGCTGTTGTATAAACCATAGGCATTGCCGCCTCTACATTTGGAGACTGGAAACCAACATCATAAATATGAAAACCCAGGTGCATAAATTTTCTCTCGAGATGAACAAAAGGAAAATTCCAGTCTATAGGGAGGTCCGGGGCAAGTTTTACAACTCCTGTTATCATAAGCGGTGCAACTTCACCTGTTGCCCTGGCTATCGCTAAAATTAGCCCTGTTAATATTGCAGGCAGGGCGCTTGGAAGAATTACCTTCCACACAGTCTCAAACTTTGTAGCACCAAGGGCAAGTGATCCATCCTTGATATTTTTGGGTACAGCTGCAAGTCCTTCTTCTGTTGCTACAATTACAACCGGCACTGTAAGAAGGGCAAGTGTAAGTGAGGCCCAGAGTATACCACCTGTACCAAATGTCGGGCTTGGCAGTGCATCACTATAAAAAACATTATCTATTAAACCTCCTATACCGTACAAAAAGAAACCGACACCAAAAACTCCAAATACAATTGATGGTACACCTGCTAAGTTGTTTACACATATCCTTACCAGTCTCACAAAAAAGCCCTGCTTGGAATATTCCCTGAGGTATAGTGCGGCAAGAATACCAAAAGGCATAACTGCAATACTCATAATTAGTACCATAAATACGGTACCAAATATTGCAGGGAAAACACCCCCTTCTGTATTTGCCTCTCTTGGATTAGCAGACACAAACTCCCACAACTTTGCAAAATAGTGCCCAAGCTTGGCTAAAAATCCCATTGAGTTTGGTTCGAATGCCCTTACAAGAGTACCCATAGGCATTGTTTTTTCTGTTCCTTCAACCGAATTCATAACAACCTTGTTTTTATTAAGCTCTTTATATAATGATGCAAGTATTGCCTCTTTTTCCACGTACTTTGCATTTTCCCGCTTGATTCGATCCTTTATTTCCCGGACTTTTGACTGATTGGTGTTGTCCGAATTTTGAAGGCCCTTTAATTTAAGTCGTAGGTTCTCAATTTTGTAGTTGATATCCCCAATCTCACTCTTTTCGATATAATGGATCTTGCCGTTTATTTTATTGGCATTAGAAATTAGATTCTGAAACTCAGAAAAAGCTTTTTTGCTGTCACCGGGAATAATATTGCCGTTTACATTCAGTTCTTTTAGAAAGCCATAAAAATTACCCCATTCCCTTCTTTCAATTACTATGGCATTTTTTGGATATGTTCTGCTGACAATGTTATCATCATCCACCCATGTATAATCAAGGCCATATAAGTCACGGTTACCAACTTTAACTCTTGTTCTGTATTCTTCTATATTCTTTTTGCCCATCTGCGGGATGGCTTCAGTTCCAGCAAGCTGCCCAAGGTATACATGGTTGTTATTTAATTTAATTTCGACAACATCTGCGGGCCAGAAAAATCCAAGGGCTTTAGTGGCAATTAAAAACAGCAGTCCTGCAATCATCAGTAAGCTGAACATAAGTGAAACACCTGTTAGCCAGATATATGCGTCTCCATTTTTAAATAAACCTTTCATGAAATTTTTTCCCAGGCTACAACTGCCCGTACTTTTTCCTTAACCTTTGTCTTATTATTTCTGCAAGCGTATTTAATAAAAATGTAAAAAAGAAAAGAATTAGTGCTGCTAAAAAAAGTATCCTGTAAAGTGTCCCGCCGTGGGGTGCTTCAGGAAGTTCAACAGCAATATTTGCTGATAATGCCCTGAATCCGTTAAAAAAGCTCCAATCCATAATAGGTGTGTTTCCTGTTGCCATAAGTACTATCATGGTTTCCCCGATCGCCCTTCCAAGTCCTAACATAACAGCAGAAAATATGCCGGGGCTGGCCGAAGGAAGTACAATATTTATTGCCGTCTGCCACCTGCTTGCCCCAAGTGCAAGAGAACCTGATATAAGATTATTCGGAACGCTCGATAGTGCGTCTTCAGAGATAGTAAAAATTATTGGTATTACAGCAAAACCCATTACAAACCCGACGATAAGGGCATTCCGCTGGTCGTACTGAAGGCCAAGCACTGTATAGAACCATTCCTTGTAATCTCCCCCAAAAAATACAGACTCTATAGTCGTATTTAATCCAAGTGCAATAAGTACTCCGGCAACTATTACGGGGATCAGAAAGTAAAGTTCGGTCCCGATTCTGATTTTGCCTTTTATGTTATTTGGGACTCTTTGCCAGGCAAAAACAGAAATTATCGTAAATAGGGGAATTAATATAAACATTCCAATTACTGCAGGAAAAATCTTTTCAATTACAGGAGCCATCCAAAGGGCGGCAAGAAATCCAAGCACAACGCTCGGCAGTGCTGCCATAATTTCAATAATTGGTTTAATCTTGTTCCTATGGTTAGGATGCATAAACTGCGATACACAAATGGCACTCAGAATAGCAAGGGGAATGGCAAAAAGAAGTGCATAAAATGCACCCTTTAAAGTACCGTAAATCAAAGGAGTCAGGCTGAACTTAGGTTCAAACTCGTCGGTACCGCCTGTGGACTGCCATACGTATTCAGGTTCCGAATAACCTTCGTACCAGACTTTCCCGAAAAGTGTTTTGAAATTTGTTTCTGGATGTGGATTATCCACCGTCCAGTGTTTTACGACCCCGTCCTTATCAACCACGACTACACCGTTTGATTTAGGTGCAAAGGTAATAGAACTGTAGTCTTTGCCCTCACCCTCAAATTTAACCTGTTGAGAACCGGAAGTTGTATGGTAAATACCCACATTACCCTTGTTGTCATTTATCACAAAACCCCTGTCTCTTGGGGATTTTGCAAATCCCGTGATCTGGCCTTCCAGTTTATCAAATTCATGTACCCTTGTTAATACGGGTTTGCCATTTTCATCCCTGGCATGAAACCATATGCTTGAAGTCCCGTCACTTTGCCCTACAAAAAGCGACCTGCTACCTGTTAGAAATCCAAGCGAAGTAATACCGGCATTGGAATTAGCTGTTGCCATAGCGACTTCCTGCAGTTCCGGCTTGAACTTATTTTTAATGTCCCAGTTATAGATTTTCCCGTCTGTGGTCCCCACATATAGGTTATTAAGAAAACTGTCTATCTGTATTGCTGAAATTGTGTTTGCTTTAATCTGGGTTGTAAGATCCACGCTGTTAGTAATCGACTCTTCCTGGTCCATAAACTCGTCTTCAGATACAGCTATGGAATGGAAAATAAAACTACTGTTTTCTGTTACGTATGCGGTAACAGAAGAGTTGCCAAACTCGCCTGTCTTAAATCCGAAAAGGCTTATTGATTCATCAGATATTTTTATTGGGTCCGGCTGTATAATCTGCGGCAGGATATTTCTCTTATTGTCCTCGCCGTATGTAACATTGTATTTGAGCGAAAAAGGTATTACCCATCCCTTACTGGTAGCAGCAACATAATCCTCATTTTTTTCCGAGGCATAAGTAGATGTCACAACACCCTGTTTTTCTATATTTACAATGGGTGTTTCACTTATTAACGACCCGTCTTCAAGGCTAACAAAACTTGCCACTCCCTGCTGGTCAAACAGAAATGCAATCTCTGTGTACTCTTCGGTACCTACAATCAGAATATTGCTTGATTGTCCCTGTGTGATCGGGGCCTTTTCTACCGTAAAACTATTTTGTAATTCTGTATTTGGTGATTGCAATAAAGGAACAGTTTCAATCCCGATAAAAAAAAGTATTGCTATGATACAAAGTATTATGGCAATACCACCGCCTGCCACAACCACTGTAGCAAGTTTGTCGTAAAACATTCTTTTATCAACAGCTTTTTGCCTTATCTCTTTACTGTTTAAGTTCTTTATATCTTTGGTTGAAACAGACATTTATGTTTGGTTTTTTATTTGGAGAAAAAGAAGTACACCGGGAAATTTCTTCTACGATGTACAAAAATTTAACCGATTTATTTTTATTTTAATCTGTTAATTAAATACCACTTAATTTTCAACTACTGCCCTCAACTCGGCAACTTTTGTACCTGATAAAGGCAGGTAACCGTCTTTAACAACTACCTCCTGCCCTTCCTTGCTAAGAATAAAAAGTAAAAACTCTTTCCTTAACGGGTCTAACTGCTGATTTGGAGGTTTATTAACATATAGATACAGGTACCTTCTAAGCGGGTATTTACCCGATACAACATTCTCAAGAGTAGGAGCCTCACACTGTCCACCTTCTTTTTTAACTTCGACCGCTTTTACACCTGATGTCTTATAACCGATACCGCTGTATCCGATACCAAATATATCTTTAGTTATTCCCTGTACCACCGAGGCTGATCCGGGCTGTTCTTTTACTGAGTCTTTGTAATCACCCCTACACAGTGCTTTCTTTTTAAAGTAACCGTAGGTTCCGGAAGCTGAATTCCTGCCGTAACTACTTATTGGCTTGTTCTGCCAGGCGTCTTCAAGGCCGAGGTCACCCCAGGTTACGATATCCGAAGTTTCTCCGCAGTTTCTTGTTTTTGAAAAAATTGCATCTATCTGCTCAATAGTTAAACAGTTAACAGGGTTGTCTTTGTTTACATAAACCGCAAGTGTGTCAATGGACGTTGGTAATGCTACAGGTTTATACCCGGTTGCTTTTTCAAAAGCATCAATCTCTTTGCCTTTCATTTTTCTTGACATAGGCCCGAACTGGGAAACACCTTCGATCAGTGCCGGTGGTGCAGTACTTGACCCTTTTCCTTCAATCTGGCATCTGACGTTTGGGTAGTATTCGTTGAATTTTTGACACCAAAGTGTCATAAGATTGTTCATAGTGTCTGAACCAACACTATCTATATTCCCGGAGACACCACTAACCTTTGAGTAAAGAGGTATTGTTGAATCTACTTCAATAATCTGAGTAAAGGTCTTGCCAACACCAAGCAGTAAAACTAACGCTGTAACTGCTAGAGTAATCCTCGCAGTGTTCATAACAGGTAAACCTCCATGTATTTATCATTCTACTAAATTGAACAATAGTTTTGTTAAGATTCTGTTAAGAAACAATTAAGGAGTAGTTAAAGGTATTTACACAGTTTTTATTAATAAATTTATATTATTAATAATTATGTAGAGGGGAAAAATATTTTTTGAGTTCTGTTTGGAAGTACTATGATTTTTTATAATAAAAGATTACTTAAAGTTTATTTTATTATTGGGAGCTTTTTTTGAGGTAGTGTACACTCTCATCGCTTCTGGCATATGCCTTTGAAGGTTAGTTATCCTTGTCCCGTTATCAGGATGAGTAGAAAGAAATTCGGGTGGTCTCTGGCTGTTTTTAGTTGCTTCGGCCATTCTCTGCCAGAAAAGAACCGATTCCCTTGGGTCATATCCGGCCCTGGCCATGTATATTAACCCAATCCTGTCTGCTTCTGATTCCTGGGACCTGCTGAATGGGAGTATTCCGCCTACCTGCACACCCAGTCCGTAAGCCTGCATAATTCCGTATGTTAAGTTAGGGTCCATTCCCGAACCACCGAGTGCAGCCGCAAGCCCAACAGCACCTATCTGGGATAATAGCCCGGCAGTAATCCTTTCCCCGCCGTGCCTTGCTGTTGCGTGGCCTACTTCATGACTCAATACTGTTGCAAGCCCTGCATCTGTCTGTGCTACTTTTAATATCCCGGTATAAACGCCTATCTTTCCCCCTGGAAGGGCAAAAGCATTTATAGTTTTATCTTCATCTATTACTGTGTATTCCCATTCAAAATCCGGCCTGTTTGCAACTCCGGCAATCCTGCCGGCCACTCTTTTAACTGCTGCATTATATTCAGGGTTTTTAGAAATCTTGGAACTATTTACAACTTCTGTATAAGCAACATCACCCATCTGAAGTTCCTGGTCCTGGGTCACAAGTATAAACTGGTTTCTGCCTGTTATAGGCGCCTTGGTACAGGCATAGGTAAAAAGCAGTATGAAAATGACTGTTAGTGAAACATGAAATATATTTGGGATTAAAACTCTTTTAATTTTCATACCGTTCATTTAAAACAATATACATAAATATAAAGAAGCAGGATTTTATTCCTGCTTCTAAATTTTTAGTTATTAGCTTAAATCGGCATTCTTAATTCTTTTAAGTCCTTCTATAATATCTTCATCTGAACAGGCGTATGTGATTCTTACATAACCTTCACCCTGGCTTCCGAAAGCAGTCCCCTGCTACTACTGCAACTCCTGCCCTTTCAACAAGCCTGTCGGTGAATTCCTGAGATGTAAGGCCTGTGCCACTGATGTCGGCAAATGCATAAAAAGCGCCGTCAGGTGAATCACATGTTATTCCGTCAATTTCATTTAGGCCGTTAACCATAAGGTCTCTTTTATTTTGAAGAAGAATCAGTTTTTCATCTACCCATTCCTGGGATCCAGTAATAGCTGCAATTGCAGCTTTCTGAATAAATGCGGCAACATTTGTTATTGAATCCTGTAGGAAAATTGAAAGTTTATCTATCACTGGCTTTGGAGCTACGGTCCAGCCAATTCTCCAACCGGTCATTGCCCATGTTTTTGAAAATGTATCAATAATAATTACCCTGTCACGTATTTCTTCAATAGAACAAATTGAAATATGCGGCTTTCCAAAAGTTACCTGAGAGAAAATCTCATCTGAGATAATCATCACATGTGGGTGCCTCAGTAGCATATCTGCAATCTCCTGTGGGTTTTCCACAAGGTGGCCATTTGGCCTTTGAGGCGTATTAATAATTACCAGCTTGGTTTTCGGTGTAATTAACTTTTCGAGTTCATCAACATTAAACTGCCAATCAGGTTTTGTGAGTGGTGTATGTTTAATTACCGCATTTGTATAATTAGCCCATACTTCGTCCGGAGGATAACCTGGATTAGGGAAGATCACCTCATCTCCATCTTCAAGAAATGTCAGCAGGTTCATGGTTAAAGAGTGTTTTGCCCCAGCCGTAACAATAACTTCTTCCGGTAACGTAGGCCTTCCTCTTTTTGCCATCATATCAGCAATAGCCTGCCTGAGTTCAGGAAGTCCGGGTCCAGGATCATATCTTACATAGCCATCCCTTAGTGCTTGGGCAGTGGCATCAAGTACATGCTGTGGTGTTACAAAATCGGGTCCCTGGTAATCACCCTTTTCAAAGTGAATGATCTTCATTCCGGTTTCTCTTTCCAGGTCCCGTGCAACTCTCATGCTTGCCCACTGCCGAGGTGGGACAAAGTGCTTAATTCTAGAGCTAAAAGGATAATCTATGCTCATCGAATTGCCTCCTTATTCTATTTTCTAAGCTGTATTCATTCCAAAATAAAAGCTTATTCTTCATTTTTTATACCCCTGTTTAGTGAAAAAACCCGGAAGCAATTTCTGAATACAGTTCTTCAGCGATTGTCTCAGGGCTTTTGTCTAAATCATAAAAAACCATTACAGCTCCGACAGCACCGTATAAAATCAATGCTGCAAGCTCCGTGTTTCTGGTTTTAAATGACCCCTCTTTAATACCTTTTTCAATAATTTTTTCATATAGTTCAATTCTCCTGAGCCTCCACTTCTCTGTCAGGTCATGATGCTCCTGGATCAGGTGTGTTTCATCACGGCTTAGGATTTTTAATACATCAATATTTCCTCTGTAAAACTTGATAATAATTGCCAGTACTTTTTTCAGTTTCTCGGGAGCCAATGACGCTGTGTTTACTTCTTTTTCAAGCAATGCTTCAATTGAGCCGAAAGTATGCTCAAGTATCTCGAATAAAAGATTGTCCTTTGATGAGAAATAGAGGTAAATAGTTCCCTTTGCAACTCCTACTTTTTCTGCAATTTCATCCATGGTAACATCATGGAAACTTTTCTGCGAAAAAAGATTGGCTGCAATTTTAATTATATTGTTCTTCTTTACTACTCTTGAAGAAGCAATACTTCTCTCACCTGTTTTGTTTTCAAGCTTAACTACTCTGGACATTTACCCTCACCTAACATTGAACTGACTAGTCAGTCAGGTGTAATATTATAATATTCGGCTTTTTTGTCAATAGGGTTATTATTAATTTATAATTAGTAGAAATTTTATTTACACCGACTGACAAATTGAACAATATAATTACATCTTTATTCAGGCCGGTTGATATCTCCTCTATAG
>PVMK01126884.1_pt1 | contig 56891 bp, 48 predicted proteins | sample 1853481 | NCBI WGS metagenome assembly PVMK01 (sample SAMN08533507, study PRJNA380276) | Marine sediment metagenome, whole genome shotgun sequencing project.
ACTGGATGCGACCAATGATTATCTGTTGCTTGGCGCCACCCTTTCCCGCAGGGTCACCAGCGGGTCCATAGTGGACCCGAAAAGTGGCTTCAATCAATTGTATACCCTGGAAGTGGGCAATGAGGAGCTTGGTTCTGATATTGACCTGGCGCGTGTTACCGCCAATTTACGGTATATTTTTACGCCGTGGCCGCGGCACCGGGTGGTGTCTCGGGCGGGGTTCGGGGTGGTGGAAATAGCCAGCGGTGACAGGACGGAACTGGCGCCGTCTCTCAATTTTTTCGCCGGAGGTAACCAGAGCATTCGCGGTTTCGCCTATCAATCCATTGGTAATGAAATCGAATTTATCCAGGAAAACGGCCGCAAGAAGACCCTGGTCGTCGGCGGCGACCGGCTGGTCACCGCCAGTCTCGAGTACCAGTACTATTTTACAGACAGCTGGCGTGGTGCCCTGTTCGTCGATGCTGGCGACGCTTTCGACGAAGGAGAATTCGATCTGAATTACGGCGCCGGTTTTGGTATTCACTACATCACCGCGGTGGGCGCAATTCGTGTTGAGATGGCCAACAGCCTGAGTGATAAAAATCCTGATTGGTACCTGCACCTGACGGTAGGGGCGGAGTTTTGAAGTCGCTGTGGCGGACCATATTGTTGCTCGTGTTGCTGTTTTTCTCGGCTCTGCTGTTTGCGCCATTTACCCAGCCCGGAAGCCGAGCCCTGCTGGGGTATGGTCGATCGGTTTTCCCCGCTTGAAATCGAATACGGTAGTGGCACTCTCAACGGGCAGTTACGCATCAACCGACTGGTGCTGACAACAGCCAGTGTGACCCTGCAGTTGCGCGATGTTGTAGCTGTATTGGCACCGGGCTGCCTGTGGCGCAGCGCGATATGTTTTAGTCAGCTGCAAGCCGGGCACCTGGATATTGCTGTCTTGCCTGGCGCAGAAGAGGAGCCGTCCCAGGGTAAAGCCGCACAGGATGGATCGGCAAAGGAAAGAACTGACAGTGAGTTAATTGTTTTTCCGTTTGCTGTTGAGGCGAACGACCTTGAGCTTGAGTCCACGCGAATTCATTGGCGGGACGGGGAGTGGCGCCAGGGGCCCGCCAGCATACAGCTGCGTATCAGCGGCTCGACCATCGAGGTGAGCAGCGCCGTTATCGCAGAGGCGCATCTGGAACTGCGTGAAGCCAGAACGGCAAAAAACCCTGTATCGGACGCTATTATCCTGCCGCGTATTGATCTCCCGCTGGAGCTGAAGGTTGGTGAGCTGCTACTGCAGCGGCCCTCCTGGAATTTTTATGGTACTGCGCAACAGCTTCAAAGCATTGTGCTGCAGGGATCCTGGCGCAATACGCAATTGCAGCTGACGCAGTTGGGCGTTGACGGCACAACCTGGGGCGAGCTAGCCGGGCAGGCCACGCTGCAATTTGACGGTGACTGGCTGTTGCAGACCAGTCTGGATCTTAGCCTGGCGCAATCACCAGCGCTGTGGTCGGGCTTGCACGGGCGGCAGCTGGGGCTGTCAGCTCAGGGCACACTCGCATCTTTGACGCTGGACCTGGTGTCGCTGGGGACTCCCGAGTTGGCTATCGCGGCACAGCTTAATACGCTGGACCGGCAACTGCCTTTTAGTGCCTCAGCGCGTGCTTTCTCACCACAAGCATTACGTCTTGCTGATTTCGTTGAGGTGCCGGAAGCATTGGCGGATGTGCTGGTGGAGTCACCTCTGGCGATGTCGGCCAAAGGCTCATTGTCAGCACAGCAGTTCAAGCTGCTGACTGTTGTCAGTGGTCTGGGATTACGAATCCCTGGAGCTTGCCCTGACCGGCCGGCATGAGCAGGGGCTAATACTGCTGGAGGATTTGCAGCTACGAGACCTGGCGGGGACAAACGAGCTGCGCGGAGCCGGCGAAATTTTGCTGTCGGACGAACTGCGCTGGTCTGTGCAGCTGGAGTCCAGCGGGTTTGACCTGCCACAGCTGAGTGAATTCGCCTTTGGTCGCTTGCAGGGTAGTATTCAGGTGAATGGCACAGTACAGGATGAAACCTGGCAGGTGCTGGTGGACGCTGTTGACCTGCGGGGCGATATTAATGGCTTGCCGGCCCGCATCAATGGTTTCGGCGGCCTGGGTAGCGGGCTGCAGATCGCCAACAGTAATTTGCGGGTCGATTTGAATGGTGCCCAGTTGCTATTGCAGTCTTCGGGTGTCCGGGGGCAGCCCGGGAGGCTTGAGTTGACGGTGGCTGATCTGGGTCGCTGGCAACCGGGCAGCCGCGGGCAACTGCAGCTGCAGGCCTTGTGGGCGCCTGACAAACAGCAATTGCGGCTCTCCGGGGCGCTGGAGGATATCGAATGGGGTGGTCTGGCAATCGAACAGGGGTACTGTCGCGGGGGATTATCATGTTTTAGCTGAGCCGACATTCAATCTGGATATCGCTGTTGAAGACGCGGTATTGGCCGGTGTGGAGCTCAGTTCAATGCAGTTGCTGGCAGGCGGTACCCTGTCGCAACACCACGTTTCCGTCATCAGTCGTGGCGACGTGCAAGGTGAACTCGACCTGGCGGGAAGTTTGCACGACCAGCAGTGGAGCGGTCGTCTGGCGCCAGCAGGTTTGCGCACGCCTTTTGGTGCCTGGCAATTGACTGAGGCGGTAGGGGCCGCATGGTCAACACCTCGGCAGCAGCTGGTGCTGGACGCACACTGCTGGCAACAGCAGCAGACACGGGTGTGCCCCGGGGAGTTGTTGCTGGGTGCGCAGGGCAGTGGCAGCCTGGAGGTGGCGGGTGACCTGAACCTGTTTGAGGGTTTGCTGCCGCCCCATGTCTCACTGGAGGGTGAACTTAAGCTCCAGCTTCAAGGCAGTTGGGATGCAGGTGGCAGTGTTGTGATCAAGGGGTATTCGCGAACCCGTTCACTATTGCTTACCCGGCATCACGGGGAGGGAGAGACCGCCAGTATTGGTTGGGACAAGGGGCAGGGCGTTTTTGGCTACGACAGTAAAGGGCTGAACCTGGAGTGGGAATTACACCGGGAGGGTCACAAGTTGATAGATTTACAGCTGCTTTTGCCGCCCCACAGAGATGAAACTATGGCCGGCTCTGTCAGCTTTGAGCGGATTCAGCTGGGCGCACTGGCATCTTTTGCGCCGTCGCTGTCCGCTTTGGAGGGTGAGGTCAGCGGTAGCGCGCAACTGGCCGGCACAGTAGATCAGCCGCAGGTCAGTGGCATGTTGCAGTTGTCCGGGGGGCGACTGGCCATGGTCGCCAACCCCACTGAACTGAATGACCTGAATTTGACCCTTGAGATGCAGGGGGACAGGGCACAAGTGCGCGGCAGTGGTGTTCTCGGCGGTGGCGAGCTGCAACTGGTCGGCGAGCTCGTGTCCCAGCCCGAGCTGCGCCTGCAGCTCGCTTTGACGGGGTCAAAGAACACTGTCCTGTATCCGCCATCTACCGAATTACTCGTTTCACCGGATCTCAACATAACGGCCTCCCGGGGCTTGCTGGATATTACAGGGGAGATTGCCGTACACAAAGGGCTGTTGGAATTCGAACAATTACCGGCCGGCAGTGTGGCGCTCTCCAGTGATGTGGTGCAGGTAGACTATACCGGCGCAGTGCTCCGGGAGGAGTTGCCTTTCGACATCAGATTGGACGTTTGGGTGCGTATACAGGACCGCTTCAAGGTGACTGGCAGTATTCTGCAGGCCACGCTGGGGGGAGACTTGCAGCTACTGCAGCAGGCCGGGCATCCGCTGCAGTTGTTTGGCAGTCTCAGCACAATTGGCGGCGAGTTGCGTGCCTATCAGCAGCAATTGCGGATCAAGCGCGGTGTGCTGAGCTTCACCGGAACGCCGGATAATCCTGCGCTCGATGTCCGCGCACAGCGCGATATCAGCGGCAGTAATGTAACGGTGGGCGTACAGGTGCGGGGGCGATTGCAAGAGGATTTGCTGCTTGAGGTCTATTCCGACCCGGCCATGTCGCAGAGCGAAGCCATGTCCTATCTGGCGCGGGGCAGGGGGCTGGACGCTGGCGCCGGTGCCGACGGTACGGCGGTGGCTCTATCTGTGGCCTCCGGTGTGGTCAACCGCTCCACCCTGGTTTCCGAGCTGAACCGGATTCCCGGTGTCAGTAATGTGGAGTTCGGCGCAGAGGGGTCGGAAGACGACACCGCGGCGACAATGAGCGGTTATGTCGGGGAGAGGTTATACCTGTCCTATGGGTTTGGCTTGTACCAGCCTATCAATGTGCTCACAGCCAGGTTGTACCTGGGCACTCGTCTGTGGCTTGAAGTGGTGAGCAGTCTGGAGAATTCCGTGGATCTGTACTATTCCTTTGATATTGACTAAGTGTTTTTTAGCCGGTGTATAATTTCATCAGGAGAGAGTTGCAAAGCAACGTAATGAACAATCACACAAGCATCGATGGTATGAATATTTTGCGCGGGGCGCTCTGATGGACCCCCTCACCCAGGGAGTGCTGGGAGCTGCATTGCCCCAGGCTGGCAGCGCCGGTCGCTATGCGGCCAGCGCTGGGCTGCTCGGCTTTCTGGCGGGTATGGCGGCGGATCTGGATGTATTGATTCGCTCCGCTACCGATCCGCTGCTGTTTCTGGAGTATCACCGCCAGTTCACTCACTCCCTGGTATTTATTCCTTTCGGCGGCCTGATCTGTGCCCTGGTCCTGCATTATGTCATTGGTCGCAGGCGGGGTTTGTCTTTTCGCCAGAGCTGGCTGTTCTGTACGCTCGGGTATGCCACCCACGCGCTGCTCGATGCCTGCACCAGCTATGGCACGATGCTGTTTTGGCCGTTTAGTGAACAGCGTATCGCCTGGAATACAATTTCCATTATCGACCCTTTATTTACGATTCCTATTCTCGTTGCGGTAATTTTGGCGGGCAGGCGACGCCGGCCCCTGTACGCGCGCCTGGCTCTGCTGTGGGCCGTGGGCTATATGGCCCTGGGTTTGTCCCAGCGCAACGAGGCCATGGCGATGGGCTACGCGCTGGCGGCGCAGCGCGGTCACACGCCCCTGCGGCTGGAGGCCAAGCCCAGCTTTGCCAATATCCTGGTGTGGAAAATCGTGTATGAAACCGATGACAGGTTCTACGTGGACGCGGTGCGCGCCCGACTCGGGCCACAGGTATTTGCCGGCGACTCCGTGCAGAAACTGGTTATCGACCGGGACATGCCCTGGCTGGACCGGGATTCACAACAGGCCAGGGATATAGAGCGTTTTCGCTGGTTCAGTGACGGCTATATCGCCCGCGACCCGCGCTACGCCAACCGCATCATCGATATTCGATACTCCATTATTCCCAATGAGCTGGCGCCACTGTGGAGTATTGAGTTGCGCCCGGAGGCGGCGCCGGAAGAACACGCGGCCTACCGGGTGCACCGCGATGCCGCCCAGGGCCGGGCGGCATTGATGTGGGGTATGGTCACCGGGGGCTGAGCGGCCGCGGGGATTTCCCTATCGGTTGAACGCCGCCCTGGCGGCGGGCAGGGCGACACCGGTGTTAATGGCGATATTCTGTCCGTGCAGCACCGCTTCCAGCGCGTTCAGGCAGTACACGACGTTCCGTTCGTTGCTGGCGAAGCCCATGAGTCCAATGCGCCAGGTTTTGCCGGCCAGGGCACCCAGTCCCGCACCGATTTCCAGGTCGAATTCTTCCAGTAGAGTGGTGCGCAGTGCCGGGTCATCGACACCCTGGGGAATGAGTACGGAGTTGAGTTGCGGCAAGCGGAACTCGGGGGCTACGGCCATGGCCAGGCCCATCGCTTCCAGTCCGGCCACCAGACCCTCATGATTGCGGCGGTGGCGCTGGTGAGCGGCTTCCAGGCCTTCCTCCTGCAGCATGACCAGGGACTCGTGCAGGGCATAAAGATCATTCACCGGTGCCGTATGATGATAGGCGCGTTTGCTGCTGCCGCCCCAGTAACCCATGATCAGTTGCATATCCAGAAACCAGCTCTGTACCTTATGCACACGATTATTGATGTGATCAACGGCCCGCGGACTAAAGGTGATCGGTGCGATACCCGGGACGCAGGACAGGCATTTCTGGGTGCCGGAGTAAACCGCATCGGCGCCCCAGTCGTCCGCCAATACTTCAATGCCGCCCAGTGAAGTCACGGCGTCGACAATAGACAGAGCACCGCGCCCGAAGGCCAGGTCGCACAGGGTGGCGGCATCACTTCTTACACCGGTGGAGGTCTCGGCGTGTACAAAAGCCAGGATGCTGGCATCCGGGTGCTGGTCAAAGGCGGCGCTGACCTTGTCTACGCTGACCGGTTCGCCCCAGGTGTCTTCAACCATGATCGCGGTGGCGCCACAGCGCTCCACGTTTTCCTTCATGCGCCCGCCAAATACCCCGTTCTGGCAGACAATGACTTTATCTCCCGGCGATACGAGGTTGACGAAGCAGGCCTCCATGCCGGCGGACCCGGGAGCGGAGATGGGCAGTGTCAGCTCATTTTTTGTCTGGAAAGCGTACTGTAGCAGTTCCTTGATTTCGTCCATCAACCGCACGAAAAAGGGGTCCAGGTGCCCGATGGTCGGGCGCGCCAATGCACCCAGTACCCGGGGGGAAACATCGGAGGGTCCGGGGCCCATCAGGGTCCGCTGGGGAGGGAAAAAACTGCTGGTCATAACTGCGCTGCTCTACTGGATGAAAGTGGCGCAACGTTAGCAGGTTTTGGTCTGAACGGCGAACACGACCAGCAGCGTCATGTCTTCTTCGATTTCGAAGAAGGAGTGCTCCGTTGTGGCGCTGACATAAAGCAGGGAGCCAGGGCCCACATCGCGCTCTTCTCCGCCCAGGCGCATACGAGCTTTACCGCTCATGACGATGTAGACCTCGTCCTCGTCGTGAGGAGCCTGCATGTCGGTGCTGCCGGCTGCGAGGAAGTAGATGCCACAGTTGAGGGCGGGCACATTGAGGAATTCCAGGTATTCAACCGGTTCGCCCTTGAGTTTGTCCCTGATCTCGGCCAGGTCGAAGACTTGCCATGTGCTCTCGGTCATGGGACAGAATCCTTGTAATATCCGCTGTTTACGAGAATGATTCTACGGCGAATCGCCCCGTGATAGTATCCCTTTTCTCGCTGTACCCATCAGCGTACCTATCCATAACAACCCATCACAGGAGAATGCCGTGAACAGAGCAATTATAGAATCCAACCTGGCCGCCACCATGCTGCGCCGAGCCGATTTAAACCCGGAACGGACGGCACTCATTTTTGAGGGGACCGAAACCCTGTTCGGGGAATTTGGCGACCGGGTGCGCCGGCAGGCGACGCTGCTCAGGGCAGGGGGCGTCTGTGTAGGCGACCGGGTGGGCTACCTCGGCTTCAATCATCCCGTTCTGCTGGAAACCATGTTTGCCGCACAGGCCCTGGGCGCGATCTTCCTGCCGCTCAATTTCCGCCTGACCGCGGAAGAGCTGACCTTCATCATTAATGATGCCGGCATTCACTCGCTGGTTGTCGATGATGAACTACGGCCGGTGGTGGAGCAGGCCAGGGCGAACCTCTGCTGCCAGCAGTACTTCAGCTCCGAGAGTGAAGCCGATGGTTGGCGTCATGTGGTTTCGGAACGTGCCGCGGTTGAGCCCCTGGCCGCCGCGGTGTCGGTGGATCAGCACGATGTGGCCATTATCATGTATACATCCGGCACCACCGGCCTGCCCAAAGGGGCGATGTTGACACACAACAATATCCTGTGGAACAACCTCAACGCCATGCTGGCCTTCGGCGGCTCACGGGACGATGTGATTCTCTCTACGGCGCCGCTGTTCCATATAGCGGGCCTGAATGTCATGACCCTGGGCTCTTTTCACACGGGCTCTACCGTGGTGCTGCTGCGCAATTTTGACCCGGGGCAGGTGCTGACGGATATTGAACGTTATAAAGCCACCTATATGTTCGGCGCCCCCGCCATGTTCCTGTTTATGTCGCAGCACCCCCAGTTTGCGGATGCGGACCTCAGTTCGATCAAGAACCTGATCTGCGGTGGGGCGCCGGTGCCGGAAAACCTGATCGAATTGTACGGCGCCAGGGGTATAGACTTCTGCCAGGGCTATGGCCTGACAGAAACGGCGCCATTTTCCGCTTTTCTCACCCCGGAATGGGCCAGCAGCAAGCTGGGCTCGGCGGGCCAGCCACCCCTGTACAGCGACACGCGCATCGTCGATGACAATAACCGGGAACTGCCCAGGGGCGAGCGCGGCGAAATCTGCCTGCGCGGCCCCAATATCATGAAAGGTTACTGGAACCGCCCCGAGGCCAGCGCCGAGGCCATCGATAAAGAGGGATGGTTTCACTCCGGTGATGTGGGATATGTGGATGAAGACGGCTTCCTGTTCATCTGCGATCGCCTCAAGGATATGGTGATCTCCGGTGGCGAGAACGTCTACCCGGCCGAGGTGGAGAGCGTGCTGTACAAGCACGAGGCCATCGCCGAGGTGGCGGTTATCGGGCTGCCGGATGAAAAGTGGGGCGAGGCGGTGACTGCCGTGGCGGCACTGCACGCGGATCACGAGTTGACCATAGAGGAGTTGCGCGAGTTCGCCGAGACATTCCTGGCGCGCTACAAGCTGCCCCTGCGTCTGCACATCGTAGAGGCCCTGCCGCGCAACCCTGCGGGCAAGGTGCTCAAGTTTGAACTGAAGGAACAGCTGAAAGACTAACCTCAGTCGTTGGCTTCAAACCCCACGTTGGCCTGGGCCGCTGCGATGCGCGCGATGGGCACCCGAAATGGGCTGCAGGACACATAATCCAGGCCCAGGTCGTGGCAGAAGCGGATGGAGCGCGGGTTCAGTGGTGGTGGCGGTACCCGCCGCGGAGTCGACGCTCAGCGCATCACAGCCGGTTATGGCGCACACCCCCATGCCTCTTGCCACTACCGCAGCGTGGGAAGTCATGCCGCCCAGTTCTGTGAGTATGCCCGCGGCCACGCGCATACCGTGGATGTCTTCGGGGGTTGTCTCCCTGCGCACCAGGATGACACTGTGGCCTTTGGCCGCTTCATCCTCTGCCTCTTCCGCGGAGAACACCACCTGCCCGGTGGAGCCTCCGGGGCTGGCGGCCAGTCCGGTGGCGACAATATCGGTCTTGGCAGCCGGGTCAACCATGGGATGCAGGAAGGCCTCCACGTGGTCTGTGGAGACGCGCATCAATGCCTCGCTCTCGGTGATCAATCCCTCTTTAACCATCTCTACGGCGATCTTCACTGAGGCCCGGCCAGTGCGTTTGCCACTGCGTGTCTGCAGCATGTAGAACACACCTTCCTGCACGGTGAACTCAATATCCTGCATGTCCCGGTAGTGCTTTTCCAGCAGGGCCTGGGTCTTGAACAGCTCGTCGTAAACCTCAGGCATGCGCTCCCCCAGCGCCTCCACTGGCAGCGGGGTACGGATACCTGCTACTACATCTTCGCCAGCCGCGTTGAACAGGTATTCGCCGAAGAACTTATGTTCGCCGGTCGACGGGTTACGGGTAAATGCCACACCGGAACCGGAATCATCCCCGAAGTTGCCGAACACCATAGACTGCACGCTGACGGCTGTGCCCAGAATGTCGGGGATGTTGTTCATCTCCCGGTAGACGATGGCCCGCGGGGTGTGCCAGGACAAAAATACCGCTTCCACGGCCATCTTGAGCTGCTCGAAGGGGTCTCCGGAAAGTCCGCCAGGGTTTTGTAGATGCGCACGATTTCCTGCCAGTCATCGCTGGTCATATCCACGTCCAGCGTCTTGCCGTGGGCGGTCTTGTACTGGCTGAGTTCATGCTCGAATTTCTTGCCGTCCACCTCCATCACCACGTCGGCGAACATCTGGATAAAGCGGCGATAAGAGTCGTAGGCGAAGCGGGGATTGCCCGTTTTCTTCGCCAGGCCCTCGGTGATCTCGTCGTTGAGCCCAGGTTGGATAGTATTCATCATCCCGGGCATGGAAACCGGCGCCCCGGAGCGGACCGAGAACAGCAGGGGGTTTTCCGGGTCGCCGAAACGCGCCCCCATTTTCTTTTCCACCAGGTCCAGGGCGACCCGGTATTCCTGCTCCAGCAGTGTAGGCAACTTGTTGCCGGCCTGGAAGAACTCGCGACAGGTGCTGGTAGTGATGATAAATCCGAAGGGTACAGGTAGTCCCAGGCTGGTCATTTCGCACAGGTTGGCGCCTTTTCCGCCCAGCAGATCCCGGTCGTCTTTACTGCCTTCGTTGAATAGGTATACGCGCTTTGCCATGGGTGTTCCTCGGGTCTGCTGATGATTGCTTTTATATCCGACGCCAAGTATATCGGCTCAATGCCTCGTGAGGGGGAATATGCCAGGATTTAAACTGAAAAACTTTATGTGGCGGTCGCTTTTGCCCAGGACCTTGGGGTACACTAGCGGCCGCTATGAATTTGCCACACTTCCCCATCAAAGTTCTCGCCCTGTTGTTAACCAGTTGCCTGCTGGTTGGCTGTAGCAGTGGAGGCGGCAAACCGAAAAAAGCCGTTCTGCAAGGCCAGAGCAGTGCCGCCGTGGACTTTAGTGGCTCCTGGGAGATGGATTACAGCCAGAGCGACAATATCCAGACCAAGCTGGATTCAATGGTGCGGGAGTTGCGACGCCAGGCAGAACGCCGCAGTCAGGGTGGCAATCAGGGTGCAATAATGGTCGGCGGCTCGGCAGGAGCGAACAGCGCGCCGTCTATCATCGGCCTGGCCCGGATGTCGGATTTGATTACCCGCTCACCGCTGCTGAAGATCAAGCAGAGTGAGCACGAGATCAAGATAAAGCGCGAGGAAAACTTCGCGCTGACCTGTGAGTTTTATGCCGGCCAGTTCCAAAGCGTGGAAACACCTCTGGGTACTGAGATTTGCGGCTGGAACGGCCACCAACTCGTGTTCAAGATATTACTTCCCGAGGGGCTCAGCATCCAGCACGTCATGACACTGGCGTCCTACGGCGGAAAACTCAATATCGCCACCACTGTTGTTTCTGACCAGGTTTCCTATCCCTTTACACTCAATCGGGTCTATAACCGCTTTGTGCCAGGTAGCAGCGGTTTCTCCTGTAAGATGACACTGACCAAGGGTAGAGTATGTTCCACTCAATCCGCACCCACCTCCGAACCCGAGCCCCAATGAATCGATTACCGAACTGGCTGGTTTTTGCCTGCCTGTGCACGCTTGGCGTTACCATGCGAGCCGGCTTCGCGCAGGCCGAGGCGGGGGCTTCGGTTGGCGGTGTTCCGCTGAGAATTGATCACCAGGCTTCTGCAGAGACGGTGTTGGACGTCGGAGTGGTAATTTTCGATCCCGGCATTCCCAAGGATGAATCGACACACAGTAAACTGGGTATTTTCCCGGAAATCCGTAAATCCGAATCCAAGTTCATGCCGGTGATACTGCACCAGGTGTTGATCAATTCCGGTGCCTGGGGCGTAGTGCGGGTTCTGCCGGAAGTACTGGATTCATCTGAATTGTTGATCACCGGCAGGATACTGCACTCGGATGGTTTGCGCCTGGCACTGAAAGTCAACGTACATGATGCCACTGGCCGGCTGTGGCTGGACAAGGTGTATGTGGACGAGACCTCACAGGGCGATTACCCGGTGGCTGCCGGGGGGGATCCCTACCTGGATCTGTATCACCAGATCGCCAATGAACTGTTGACCCTGAAACAGCGCATGAGTAGCAAGAAACTACGCAATATTCGCCAGGTGGGCCTGATACGTTACGCGGCCAGTTTGTCACCGGAGGTCTTTGCGGACTACCTGACTCGCACTGAGGGTGGCACCTATATGCTGGCGCGCCTGCCTGCCGAGGGTGATCCCATGATGGAGCGGGTCAACAGGATAAGAAATCAGGAATATCTCTTTATCGACACGGTGGATGAGCAGTACGCGACACTCTATGAAGAAATGGCGCCTACCTATAACATGTGGCGGCAATTCGGCAGGGAGCAGGCGATTTACAGGGCAGGCTATGAAGATCGTGTGACGAGACGGGAGAGGCGGGGGAGGCGCGGTACATTCGCCGCCATGGAGCAGACCTACGATGCCTACAAGTGGTCAAAAATCCATGAACAGGACCTGGATGAACTGGCACTTGGTTTCAATAATGAGGTGGCACCCACCGTCATGGAAGTCAGTGGCAAGGTGTTCAGGCTTAACGGAACACTGGATACGCAATATACAGAGTGGCGGGATATTCTACGGAAAATATTTGCTCTGGAGACAGGCTTGACGCCTGGCGCCTGATTTCTGCTATGCTTCAGTCATGGCTACTAAAGACAATGAACATGAGTCGCTGCTCGGGTCCCTGAAAAAGCTGACCGGGCAGGTCGCCGGCGGCACGTTGGGGTTGGCGCGCAATACCGCCACGATGACCGCGATGTTTGGCGAGAACTGGCTGCGTACTACCGTACTGAACCAACTCGAACCCGAGCGACTGGAAGCGATGGCGGATGCCGGGCATTTCCTGAAGGACGCCCGGGAAACGGCGGGTATGTCGATCAAGGATTTGTCCGAAAGCCTGGGCCTGTCGGACAAGGCCATGCTGGAAGATATCGAAAGCGGTACCACCATCATGCCGCTGGAGCTGATGTTACGCAGTGCCTCGCTGCTGGCCAGGCACGACCCTATTCCTTTCCTGATCAAGTTTATGCGCACTTACAATCCCGCTCTGGAGAAGACTCTGGAACAGTGGGGCGTACTGGCACTGCCCAAACAATACGAGCGAGAGCGGCGTTTTGTTAACCTGTATCGTCAGCACGATGTACTCAGAAGCCTGAGTGACGATGAGTACGAACGCTTCATTCACTATATGGAGAGTTCCTGCAATCTGGTACTGGACGTCATGCAAAGCGAGAAAGCGGCCAGTGCAAAGCAACCGCCTCGCCAGGAGGCGGGCCCGGCCGGCAGGCCAAAAGCCAAGGCCAGGGCCAAAGCTTCAAAGAAAAAGGCCGCTCCGCGCAAACGCAGGCGGGCGCCTGCCGCGCGGCGCAAGTCATCTTGATGTCCCGACGACACACAAGTTATTAATTCCTTGAGCTAGTAGCTATAACTCCTTAATAAATATGGGTATATATTTTATTTCTCATGACTGAGAAAGTCATTGGCTGTCTGTGAGTAATACTGAAAAAGAACCCTGGTTTGCTGCCTGTCCCAAAGGACTGGAAGCCCTGCTGGCGGCGGAGCTGTCGGCCCTGGGGGCCAGTAGCACCCGTGAAACAGTGGCCGGGGTCTATTTCGATGGCTCGCTGGCACTGGCCTATCGCGCCTGCCTCTGGTCGCGCCTGGCCAATCGTATTCTGCAGCCGATCGCCAGCCTTGAGGCCGGGGATGGAGATACCCTTTACCGTGAATTGAGCGGTATCGACTGGGGTGAACTGTTCGGGCCGCAGCAGAGTATTTCCATCGATTTTTCCGGCCAGAACCGCGAGATTCGCAACACCCAATTTGGCGCCCAGCGCAGTAAAGATGCCATTGTTGACTGGTTTGTGGCTAAAGTTGGCCAGCGTCCCTCGGTAGAGCGGCACAACCCGGATGTCAGGCTCAACATACGCCTGGTCAGGGATCGGGCGCACCTGTCCATTGATTTCTCCGGCGGCAGTTTGCACCAGCGCGGTTATCGCCTGCGGGCGGGGGCCGCTCCACTGAAGGAGAACCTGGCTGCGGCCATTCTGCTGCGCGCCGACTGGCCGGGTATCGCCGCCAGGGGTGGCGCGCTGGTCGATCCCATGTGCGGTTCCGCCACCCTGCTGTTGGAGGCGGCCATGATGGTGGCCGATATCGCCCCCGGGCTGGGCAGAAAGCGCTTTGGCTTCGAACACTTGCGCGGTCACAACGAGCAACAGTGGCAGGCGATAGTCAGTGATGCCCGGAGTCGCGCAGAGCGGGGCAGGGCGGCGCAACTCCCCGAGATCCGTGGTTACGATGCGGACCCGAAAGTCATTCGCCGTGCCCAGGAAAATATCGCGCGCATTGGACTGGAAAAAGTTGTGCGGGTGAGCTGTAAGCCGCTGGCTGAATTGACCCGGCCCACACACCGGCCTCTGCCGCTGGGCCTGGTGGTCTGTAATCCGCCCTACGGGGAGCGCCTCGGGGAAAAAGAGAGCCTGGGCTATCTGTACCGGCAGCTCGGTGAGAAAATGCTGACCGAATTCGCGGGATGGCAGGCCGCCATATTTACCTCCGACCTGGACCTTGGCAGGGCCACCGGCCTGCGCAGCCACAAGCGCTATGCCCTGTTTAATGGCGCCATCCCCGCCAACCTGCTGCTGTTTGATTTAAGGGATAATGAGCTGCGTGGAGCGGTAGAGACGGCGACTGCGGTCGAGGCCACCCCGGCCGCCCTGTCTGGGGGCGCACAGATGTTCGCCAACCGCATTCGTAAGAATCGTAAGCGCCTGGCCAGGTGGGTGAAGCGCGAGCAAGTGGAATGTTATCGTTTATACGATGCGGATATGCCCGAGTATGCGGTGGCAGTGGATATCTATGCCGGGCAAGTGCATGTGGCGGAATACCAGGCTCCTCAAGGAGTGGATCCGGATGCGGCATCGCGGCGGCTGGATGAAGTGCGGGCGGCGCTTCCGGAAGCGCTCGGCGTGCCCGCTGAGGCTATTGTTTACAAGCAGCGCCGCCGGCAGCGCGGCGTTGAGCAATACGAAAAACAGGCGGCCAGAGGAGAGTTGTTGAGTGTCAACGAGGGGCGGGCGAAGTTGCTGGTAAACCTGCATGATTACCTCGATACCGGGCTTTTTCTGGACCACCGGCCGTTGCGACTGCGTATCGGCAGGGAGGCTGTTGGCAGGGATTTCCTGAACCTGTTTTGTTACACCGGCAGTGCCAGCGTGCACGCCGCCCTGGGTGGTGCCCGCTCGACGACGAGCGTGGACATGTCCAACACCTACATCAGCTGGTTCCGCAAAAACCTGGCTCAAAACGGATTGGATGAGACGGGTAATACCCTGATCAAGGCCGACTGTCTGCGCTGGCTGGAGCAGGCGCAGGGTCGCTACGACCTGATCCTTCTGGATCCGCCGTCTTTCTCGAACTCCAAAACCATGGAAGGCAGCTTCGATGTGCAGCGTGATCACCCGGAGCTGGTGCGCGCCACGATGGCAGTATTGCGTGGTGGAGGGCAGTTATACTTTTCCAATAATCGCCGGGGCTTCGCGTTGGATACGGCCCTGCAGGATGAATTTTGTTGTGAGGACATTACAGCAAAAACTCTGGATCCGGACTTTCAACGCAATCGAAAAATTCACTGCTGCTGGTTAATCAGGCACCGCGCCAGCGACTGACCGGGTGTTTTCCGGTGGCCTCTGGCCGGGTTCATATATGAAACTAGCGGTGACTAGGGGCTTGCGCCGTTAGTGCCCGCCAACCCCTTCGCCGGAATGATATCCACAAACGGCAGTTTAACCCTATTTATATAGGGTTTTTTATCAGGGGCGTGTTAAAAAGCCTATAAAAAATCCGTAAGTCATTGATTTAAGATTACAAAACCAGCACACGCTGGCTCTTTGATGAAGGCGAATCCTGCTCACTATGGCTTATCAAGGGGCTGGTGTGGGGCATCTGTCCCCATAGTTATCCACAGGCCGGCCTGTGGATAACTACTTCCGGTCATACACAGCTGCGCATGACACAATCGACCGGCTGTGTTCCAATCATCCGTGTATTTTTCCAATGCTGGAATCCTATGAAGTCACTGTTGATTGCCTATCACAGCCAGAGCGGGGCCAGCGCGCAACTGGCGCGCGCCGCCTGGCGCGGGGCTCAAGCAGAGCCTGAAATCAGGGTGACTGTGAGGCGGGTGTGGGATGCGGGCACCGCGGACTTGCTGCAGGCTGACGGCCTGTTACTGGTGACGGCGGAGAACTCCGGCTCCTTGAGTGGCGCCATGAAAGATTTCCTGGATCGCACGTTTTATCCCGGTATCGAAAAGGGGCTGGTATTGCCCTATGCTTTGTTGGTCAGTGCGGGCAATGATGGACGCGGTGCGGTGCGCCAGGCTCAGCGGATTCTTTCGGGCTATCCTTTTCCTGCAGCGGCGGAGCCGTTGGTACTGCGCGGAGAAGTTACCGCCGCGCACCTGCGCTCCAGTGAAGAATTGGGACAGGCATTCGCCGCGGGCCTGGCAATGGGGATTTTTTAGAGTACTGAGAATAGTGAGTCAAAAAAATAGTGATGCAGTGCCCGAGGGTTTCACCAGGATCGCCTGTTCGAGGAAATGTACACCACCAGTGAAGGGTATCAGTTTGGTATCGACCTGCAGCGGCAGATAGTGCAAAATCCGGCGGGAATGGAGTTTGGTTTTGACGTTATCAAGTACGTTATCAAGTAAAGAGTAAGAGGAAGAGGAAAAAACTAATGAGTGCTTTGTATGATGTGGCGGTAGTTGGTGCCACCGGGGCGGTAGGGGAGGCCATAATCGCCATACTGGAGGAGCGGAGCTTTCCGGTCCGCAACCTGTACCCGCTGGCCAGTAGTCGCTCCGCCGGCAAGACCATCATGTTCAATGGCAAAACGGTGAAAGTGACTGACCTGGCGGAATTTGATTTCAGCCAGGCGCAAATCGGGCTGTTTTCGGCCGGCGGCAGCATTTCAGCGGAATTTGCCCCCAGGGCCGCGGCAGCCGGTTGCGTGGTGGTGGATAATACCTCCCACTTCCGTCAGGTTGATGATATCCCCCTGATTATCCCCGAAGTCAATATAGAAGCCCTGGCGGATTACGCGGTGCGCAATATTATCGCCAACCCAAACTGCTCGACTATCCAGATGCTGGTGGCCCTGAAGCCCATTTATGATGCGGTGGGCATAGAGCGCATCAATGTGGCGACTTACCAGGCGGTATCCGGTACAGGAAAAGAGGCCATCAAAGAACTGGCGGGGCAAACCGCGAGGCTGCTCAATGGGCAGGAAGCTGAATGTGAGGTCTACCCCAAGCAAATTGCTTTTAATGTGTTACCGCAAATCGATACATTTGAGGATAACGGTTATACTCGGGAGGAAATGAAAATGGTGTGGGAAACCCGCAAGATCTTTGGTGATCCCGGGATTGCGGTCAACCCGACCTGTGTCAGAGTACCGGTATTTTTTGGGCACTCCGAAGCGGTGCATATTGAGACAGTGGACAAAATCACCGCACAGGAGGCCAGAGCCCTGCTGGAGAACGCCCCGGGAGTGACCGTGATGGATGAGAGGGCCGACGGTGGCTATCCTACGCCTGTCAGTGATTCTGCGGGTGCGGATCCGGTGTTTGTAGGCAGGATTCGAGAGGACATCTCCCACCCCCGGGGGCTGGATATGTGGGTTGTTTCGGACAATGTGCGCAAGGGGGCTGCCCTTAATAGTGTGCAAATTGCCGAGAGCTTGGTGTCAACCTACCTTGATTAATGCTGATATATCACTGATACTTGGGGTGATATTCGGGATGTTACGAGTGCATGGGGCGATTTAAGCATTACTTCTAGTGAGTAGTGCAAGTGCTTGTAGGGGTTGGATTTTTCAAGCGCTGCGCAAGTAATACCACCGAATCAGTGGCCAGGCCCAGGGGCGGCCGGCTTAAGATTAAGCAGGAAGAATAATAAGGGACCGGTATGGCTCGTAAGTTTGCTGCTGTTGTTTTCTCGTTGGGTTGTCTTCAAGCGAGTTCGGTGATGGCCCTTGGCCTAGGTGAGCTCACTCTGGATTCGTTTCTCAATGAACCTTTAAATGCCAGGGTCGATCTGTTGAACACCGGCGGCCTGCACCAGGACGAAATCAGGATTCGGCTGGCTACCAAGGAAGACTTTGACAAGTTGGGCCTCCATCGCGCCTACTTTCTTACCAATATCAAATTTGAAGTGGTGACCAGTGACAGCGGCAATGCCCAGCTTGTCATTTCGTCCGATGAACCGGTACTGGAACCCTACCTCGATTTTATCGTGGAAGCCCGCTGGCCTTCAGGCCGCTTGTTGCGCGAATATACGGTTCTGGTAGACCCCCCTGTTTTCGACCAGAGTTCGCCGATTATCTCTGCCAGCGCTCGGGTGGCTGAAGTCGATGGAGAGCCGGATCCGCTAAAAAAAACGCAGGCCCCGGCCGCAGTAAAGACTAGCGGAACCCACGTTGGCGTAAAAAAATCCGAACTGGCGCCGGGAGATATGCCCCAGCGCGACTATAACGCGGAGGCTTCCCCCACACCGATGCCGGGCAGCCGCTACATGGTCCACCGGAATGACACCCTGTGGGAAATAGCCCTGCAAGCCAGGCCTGAAGGGGCCTCGGTGCACCAGACCATGCTGGATATACAGCGCATCAATCCCGATGCGTTTATTGGTGGCAATATCAACCGGGTCAAATCGGGCTACATCATCTATTTGCCGGACTCCGATGATATCAGTTCAGCTGATCTGTCAGAGGCGATGGCAGAAGTGCGCCAGCAAAATGAAGACTGGCGAGAGGGCCGGGCTTCCCAGCCCCAGTCCAGCAGTGGCCCATCCCTGCGTATATCTGCAGAGCCCGATGCGCCTGCTGAGGCAGGTGAAGATGTGATGGCGGGACAAGAAGTCGCCGCAAGCGCAGCGGCGATGGAAGATTTGGAAAAATCTGCACTGGATCGCTCTGAAGCTCAACAGCGCCTGGTAGCCATGGAACAGCAGGTTGAGACACTGCAGCGCATTGTCAGCTTGAAGGATGACCAGATCGCCGCACTGCAGAGCGCACTGGCCGAGGCTGACGGTTCTACAGATGCTGATGCTGAAGCGCTATCCGCAGTCGAAACGGATGAAGACCTGGCCGCGGCTCCCGATATCCTTGAGGCCGTAACCGAAGTTGAAAGCCTCGATGAAGAGGAAGCGCCGGTCACCGTGGAGGTGGTCGAGGAAGAGGCCGAACCCGCGGTTGAGCCGGAGCCTGTTGTCGCAGTGCCGGCCCCTGTTGCAAGCCAGCCACAGGCGCCAGAGAGTGGCGGCTTCATGAGCAACATTTGGTATATTCTGGGAGCCGCGGTTCTGGCGCTCCTGGGCTTCATTTTTATGCGTCGCGGGGGGGATAAGGAAGAAGCAGCGGCTCCCGCGCCTGCGCCCAGGGAGGATGTTTTTGCAGATGTGCAACTCAAGGCCCAGGAACTTGAAGTGGAGGCACCTGCGGAACCTGAAATAACAGCAGCTCCGGAAGAGGAACCCCTGCTTGCAGAAGAGGAGCAAGGGCTCCCATCACGTGATAACCGTGGCTATGGCGAGCGCAAACACGACGAATACGCCTCGGATGCCGACTCGGGCGATGCGCTGGCGGAAGCGGATATTTATATCGCTTACGGACGCTATCCCCAGGCAATCGACCTGCTGAATAACGCTATAGGGAACGAGCCCAACAATCCGGCTTATCGTCTGAAGTTGTTGGAAATGCACGCAGAGATGGGTGACCGTGACGCGGCAATGGCACAGTTTGCCGAGTTACAGTCAATCGATGACCCCAGTAGCCTGAGCCGGGCTCAGGAAGTACTGGACGGCCTCGCTGCTGAGGCACTGGTCAAGAGTGCCGACGGCAAGGTACCGGCCGGCCTGACGGCTGACACGGACGCGCTGCTGGAGGCAGACTTCAGTGGTCTGGAGATAGAGGATTCAGTGGAGTCAAAGAGTGTGGCCGATGACCTGGATCTGTCGGCGGATTTTGCCGATAGCGGGCTGACCCTGAGCGGCGACGACGAAGACCTGGTTATCGCCGCTGAAAGCAATGGCATGTCCACCAAGCTGGATCTGGCCAGGGCGTATCTGGATATGGGCGACGATGAGGGTGCACGCGAAATTCTGGAAGAGGTGGCCGCCGATGCCACCGATGAGCTAAAAGCCGAGGCGCAAGAGCTGCTAGGGCGCATTGGCTAGTAGCCAACCTCCCCTTTTTTCCGCTGACCCGCACCCGGCGGGCAGCCGCATAGCCTGTCGTATCGAGTACGACGGCAGCCATTACAGCGGTTGGCAAGCCCAACCGCACCTGGATGTCCAAACTGTGCAGGAACAACTGGAGCTGGGCCTTGGCGAGGTCGCCACAGTGCCTGTGCGAGTGCATTGCGCGGGCCGTACCGACACCGGGGTCCACGGTTTTGGCCAGATAATTCACTTTGATGCACCGGTGCAGCGCAGCAGCAAATCCTGGGTTCTGGGTGGCAATGCCAACCTGCCTGTTGACATACGCATACACTGGGCTGTTCCGGTTATCGCCCAGTTCCACGCACGTTTTTCTGCGCTGGCGCGTCGCTATCGCTATGTCATTGCCAACACGCCAGTACGGCCGGCTCTACTACACGCTCAGGTGACCTGGCAGCGCCGTCCGCTGGATGAACACGCGATGCATGAAGCGGCCCAGCACCTGCTGGGTGAGCGGGATTTCAGTGCATTTCGAGCCGCCGGCTGCCAGTCAACGACCCCTATGCGCAATATGCATTCGATTGATGTCTGCCGTCGCGGTGACCTGATTATCGTGGACGTAAAAGCCAATGCCTTCCTGCACCACATGGTGCGAAATATCGTTGGCTCCCTGATGGCCGTGGGGTATGGGCGCAACGAGGCAGGCTGGATCGATGAGCTGATGGCCGGGCGCGATCGTTCTCTAGCGGCGGAGACGGCTCCAGCGCATGGGCTCTATCTGGTAGAGGTGGATTATCCAGAGCACTATGGCCTGCCACAAACGCCCTACGGGCCCTTGTTATTGGGTGCCAGTGCACCAGTCACTTGATTCTGACTCATCAGGTGGTTGGAGGCACCAGTCAGGGAATTTGAGCCGCTCATCGTAAAGACAGCGCTGCTCACGATCTGCTATTATGCGGCCTGTTTTTTTAGCAGATCATAGTGTCAACAGGCCCTAAGCCCAATGAATCACACGCGTATCAAAATTTGCGGTATCACCAGGCCGGAAGATGCGCAGGCGGCTGTTACCAATGGCGTAGATGCTATCGGCCTGGTCTTTTATGGGAAAAGTCCGCGGGCGGTGACTGTTGAGCAGGCGCAGCGCATTGTCGCTGTGGTGCCGCCCTTTGTTTCTGTTGTGGCATTGTTTGTCGATGAGTTGGCCGACGAAATCACCCGCATACTGGGCAGTGTGCAGATAGACCTGATCCAGTTTCATGGCGACGAGGAGCCGGAGTTTTGCCGGCAATTCGGGCGATCCTGGGTCAAGGCGTTGCGGGTCAGGCCCGAAACGAACCTGGAGGAGGCCTGCCACACTTACCAGGACGCACGTGGCGTACTGCTGGACAGCTGGCAGGAAGGCGTGCCTGGTGGCACCGGCAGGGTCTTCGACTGGCAGCTAGCATCAAGAGAACTACCGCTACCCGTAGTGTTGGCTGGGGGTTTGCACGCAGATAATGTGGGCAGTGCCATAGCCCGGGTGCAACCCGCCGCGGTGGATGTCAGTGCTGGTGTAGAGCACTCCCCTGGCATTAAGGACGCTGGGAAAATCAGGCGATTTGTCGCGGCGGTGCGCGCCGCAGATTTACAGTTGGATGGATTATCAGATGACAAGTGATACACAGGATAACGTTTTTGCGGCGGTTCCCGATGCGCAGGGGCGTTTTGGGCTATACGGTGGCAAGTTTGTTGCCGAGACGTTGATGGCGGCGCTGTTCGAGTTGGAAACCCTGTACCGTAAACTGGCGGCTGACCCTGATTTCCAGCGGGAACTCGATACGGATTTGGCGCATTACGTTGGGCGGCCATCTCCTCTTTACGAGGCCGTGCGCTGGTCCGACAAAATTGGCGGCGCCCGTATCTTTCTCAAGCGTGAGGATTTGAATCATACCGGTGCCCACAAAATTAACAATTGCATGGGACAGGCGCTGCTTGCCAGGCACATGGGTAAGAAGCGTGTTATCGCTGAGACCGGTGCCGGCCAGCACGGGGTCGCCACGGCGACCATCGCCGCGCGTTTGGGCCTGGAGTGCCAGGTATTCATGGGTGAGGATGATATCCATCGCCAGGCACTTAATGTTTACCGTATGAAATTGTTGGGAGCTGAGGTGATTCCTGTTACCTCTGGTTCAAGGACGCTGAAAGACGCCATGAACGAGGCCATGCGCGACTGGGTGACAAATGTCGACGATACGTTCTATATCATTGGCACCGTGGCCGGGCCGCACCCCTATCCCATGCTGGTACGGGACTTTCAATGTGTCATAGGCCGCGAGGCCAGGGCGCAGTCCCTGCAGCAGGCCGGTTGCCTGCCGGATGCCCTGGTGGCCTGTGTCGGCGGCGGTTCTAACGCCATCGGCCTGTTCCACCCGTTTCTGGCCGATGAAGGCGTCGCCATGTATGGCGTGGAGGCGGGAGGGCACGGATTGTCAACCAATCAGCACGCCGCGCCACTGACCGCGGGCACGCCCGGTGTGCTGCACGGTAACCGGACTTACCTGATGCAGGATGCGGATGGGCAGATTATGCATACACATTCCATCTCGGCCGGCCTGGATTACCCGGGAGTGGGGCCGGAACACGCCTGGTTGAAGGACCTGGGGCGGGTCAATTACGTGGTGGCGGATGATGATGAGGCCCTGAAGGCGTTTCATACATTGACCAGGGTAGAGGGCATTATGCCGGCCCTGGAAAGCAGCCATGCCCTGGCCTACGCCGAGAAACTCGCTGCCGGGATGACACCGCAGCAGATGATTGTGGTCAATTTGTCGGGACGAGGCGACAAGGATATTCATACGGTTGCCCAGCTTGACGGTATCGGGATTTAAGGAGATGGAGAGGAGAGCACAGTGAGTCGTATCGCAGGACGTTTCGCGCAACTGGCGGAGCAGGGGCGCACAGCCCTGATTCCTTATATTGTGGCGGGGGATCCGGGATTGGATGTCACCGTGAAGCTTATGCACGCTCTGGTGGCGAGCGGGGCGGATATCATCGAGGTGGGCGTGCCATTTTCGGATCCCATGGCGGAGGGCCCGGTTATCCAGCTGGCACACGAACGGGCGCTGGCCAGTGGCACCAGCCTGCGCAATGTACTGGAACTGGTGCGGGAGTTTCGCCAGAGCGATAAAGACACACCGGTGCTATTGATGGGTTACGCCAACCCGGTGGAACACATGGGCTATGCCGCGTTTGCCGATGCCGCCGCGCAGGCGGGTGTGGATGCGCTGCTCACGGTGGATATGCCACCGGAAGAGGTGGACGGTGTCAACGCAGAGCTGCGCCGCGTAGGCATGGATAATATTTTCCTGGTGGCACCGACCACGCCGGATGAGCGCGTGGCGCGTATCGTTGGCCAGGCCAGTGGTTTTGTCTATTATGTTTCCCTCAAAGGTGTCACCGGTGCCGGCAATCTGGACACTGAGGAGGTCGCCCGGCGCCTCGAGGTGATCAGAAGCCACAGTGACCTGCCGGTAGCCGTGGGCTTTGGGATCAAGGACGCCGCGTCCGCGCGGTCTGTAGCGGCAGTGGCAGACGGTGTGGTAGTGGGCAGCGCACTGGTGGATAGTATGGCCCAGGCCATAGAGTCCGGCGGTGATCATGCGGCGGCGATAGCCGCTGCGAGTGGGCTGTTGGCAGGGATTCGCCAGGGGATTGACAGCACTTCCTCGATTCCAGTGTAGTGTCTATAATGGCGACATCAAAGGGGTGGAGTATAGCATGAGTTGGATTGACAGAATTCTACCGTCGGGAGTACGCAGCGAGGAGAGCGAGAAGCGTTCCAGCAGTGTTCCCGAGGGCTTGTGGAAAAAATGCGTCAAGTGCGATGCGGTACTTTACCGCCCGGATGTCGAACGCAATGACGATGTCTGCCCCAAGTGTGATCACCATATGCGTATTGGCGCTCGCCGGCGCCTGGGCAGTTTTCTGGATGATGACGAGCACAGGAAAGAGATACTGTCGGATATCGAGCCGGTGGACAGGCTTAAGTTCAAGGACAAAAAGCGTTACCGGGATCGCTTGAGCGCAGCGCAAAAGTCCACCAATGAGAAAGATGCGTTGATAGCCATGCGGGGCAATTTGCGGGGCCTGCCGATTGTGGCCGTGGCCTTTGAGTTCAAGTTTCACGGTGGCTCCATGGGCGCCGCGGTGGGTGAGAAATTCACTCGCGCGGCGCAATTGTGCCTGGAAGAGCGTATACCGCTGGTGTGTTTTGCCGCATCAGGGGGCGCCAGGATGCAGGAGGCGCTGATCTCTCTGATGCAAATGGCCAAGACCAGTGCTGTCATCGAGCGAATGAAACTGGAGAGCGTGCCGTATATTTCTGTGATGACCGACCCAATCTACGGCGGTGTGTCCGCTTCACTGGCGTTGCTGGGGGATATCAACATCGCCGAGCCCGATGCCAGGGCAGGCTTCGCCGGCCCCAATATCATCGAGCAGACCATTCGCCAGAAACTTCCCAAAGGCTTCCAGCGCAGTGAATTCCTGCTGGAGCACGGGGCGATAGATATGATTGTGCACCGTACACGGATGCGCGACACGATTGCCGGATTGTTGTCAAAAATGACCAAGCAGCCTTTGACAGCTGTTGAAGAGGAGTCGCCCCTGCCCGGGGAAGAAGATTTTGACAAAGTTGACGAGGTTATCGTCGCACCGGAAGGGGATGAATAAGGAGTCTCTGGAGTGGTGGTTACAGCGACTCGAGTGTCTTCACCCTAACGCGATGGAGTTGGGGCTGGAGCGGGTGTCCGCTGTGGCTCATAAGCTGGAACTGCTGCCTTTGACGCAGCCTGTAGTCACTGTGGCCGGCACTAATGGCAAAGGCTCCACGGTAGCGGTGCTGGAAGCTTTGTTGAATGAAACCGGGCGCAGCACCGGGGCCTTTACTTCACCGCACTTTCTGCGATTCAACGAAAGAATTCGCGTGGCGGGTGTAGAGGCTTCGGACGGGGAAATTGTCACGGCGTTCACGGCCATTGATGACGCCAGGGAAGGGATATCTCTTACTTATTTTGAGTTCGCCACTTTAGCGGCCTTATTCATTTTTCGGGCGAGGGATCCGGATATTGTCATTTTAGAGGTGGGCCTCGGTGGACGCCTGGATTCGGTCAATATTGTCGACCCGACGGTTGCGGTTATCACCAGCATAGACCTGGATCACCAGAACTGGCTGGGAAGCAGTCGCGGAGAGATAGCCAGGGAGAAGGCCGGTATTATGCGCGATGGGGTACCTGTAGTAATCGCAGAGTCGGCACCGCCGCCTGAGTTACTGGATTGCGCGTCAGCCGCGGCAGCCGCTCCAGTATTGTGTTTAGGGCGTGATTTTACCGTGACAAGCAACGATGAGACGTGGCAGGGTGTGTTGTATGAAGCAGGGGGTGGGCAGCTCCCGCTTGCGCCGCAACCGGCCGGCGCTCTGTTGCCCGGCAATATTTGCGCGGCGCTGCAGGCGGCGCTACTGTTGAATGTGGATTTCAGTCCCGGGCAGATGCAGCGGGCGCTGTGTAAAGCGAGCCCTGTGGGGCGCCGCCAGTTAGAGCAATTGGCGGGGCGGGACTACGTTTTGGATGTGGCGCACAATCCGGCAGCAGTTAATAAATTACTTGAATATATTGACACAACCCCATGTAACGGTAGAACTTATTCTTTGTTTTCCGTCATGAAAGACAAGGATATCCAGGGCATGATACACGCCGTGGCCGGGCGCTTCGACGCCTGGTTTCTGGGGGATCAGCCGGCTAACGACCGGGCGGCGCCCGCTGCGGATATAGCGGCCTTGCTGTATGAAGAGGGACAGAACATGATCAGCGTCAGTAAGAATCTGCGGCAGGCGTTTCGTCGGGCGCAGAGCCTCATGGTAGAAGGGGACCGACTGGTGGTTTTCGGATCATTTTACACAGTGGCGGCAGTGCTGCCCTTATTGGACAAGGATCGCAGGAAGGGTGGAGCCTGATTCGTGAATGATATCCTCAAGCAACGATTGATAGGAGCGCTGATCCTGCTCGCATTGGGCGTTGTGTTCTGGCCGATTATTTTTGTAGAGCCGGGCGACAAGGCTGTGGCGCAGCAGACCAGAATCCCTCCCCGGCCGGAGGTTGCGACGACACCCATTGAAGTACCCGACCTGGCCGGGCTGAGAGCGTCACCCGAGCGGGCGGTGCCGGCGGAAACGGAACCGGTGGAGCCCCCTGCGCCAGAACCGGAGTCGACGGCGGGCGTTATTGAAAAAGAGTCTGTTGAAAAAACATCAGCGCCAGCCATTGATAAACCGACTCCCGCGCCCATTATTGCTCCCAAATCGGTAGAGCGAACCCGCTCCGAGCCGCCACAGAAACTGGCTTTGGACGCCGATGGTGTGCCGGTGGCCTGGATTCTGCAGGTGGCCAGCGTCAGTAGCGCGGACAAGGCCGATCAATTGCGACAACGCCTGCTCAAGATGAACCAGAAAGCGTATGTGAAGAAGGTTCAGCGCGGGAGCAAGGACCTGTACCGGGTCTATATCGGCCCTAAATTTGAGCGGGCCGCACTGGAGAAAATAAAGGCGCGAATAGATGCTGAATTTGGCGTGACATCGATGATCGCGCGGTATTATCCGTGAAATATCGAGTTTCGGGATAGATCGAGGTGGTGGACTGGACACAACTCAACGGGGCGGATTGGGTGATCATCGTGGTGCTGAGCCTGTCGACCCTGCTCAGTTTGTGGCGGGGGTTTGCCAGAGAGGCCTTATCCCTGGCGGGGTGGGTGGCGGCCTTTGTGATTGCCAACCTGTTCGTAGACGAGATGGCGTCCCTTTTGGCGGGGTGGATCGTCAATATCGCCGGTCGCTATGTGACGTCTTATGCAATCCTGTTTGTCGGCACGCTAATTGTTGCCGGTGTATTGGTTAAGTTGACGGCCCAGGTGGTCAGGGTGACAGGCTTGACCGTGCTGGACAGGGTACTGGGCACGGTATTTGGTTTTACCCGCGGTGTTATCCTTATCCTGGCAGCCGTGTTTATATTACGCCAGCTGGTGCCACCCGGGGATTTGCAGTGGTTGCATCAGTCGCAATTGATGCCCCATCTGGATATGTTGGCGTATTGGGTGCAAATCTTGTTTGCGCAGATTAATGCCGGGCACTTGCCCACAATATCAACTTGAATGTCGTTGCAAATTTAGTTGCAAACTTAGTGGTAATGAGGTGAATACTGAATGTGTGGTCTGGTTGGGTTAGTTGCAAAGACTGATGTCGCCCCCGACATCTACGATGCCCTGACGGTGCTACAGCACCGGGGGCAGGACGCAGCCGGTATCATGACCTGCGTGGGTGGCAAGTTTAGCCTGCGCAAGAGTGAAGGCCTGGTGCGCGATGTGTTCCGCCAGCATCACATGCAGCGACTGCAGGGCACGATGGGCATTGGCCATGTGCGCTACCCCACGGCAGGCAGTTCCGGTGCGGCACTGGCGCAGCCATTTTATGTCAACTCACCCTACGGTATCGCCCTGGCCCACAACGGTAACCTGACGAATGCCGAGCAGCTGACCCGCGAGCTTTTCCAGGACGACCTGCGCCATCTCAATACCGACTCTGACTCCGAGGTACTGCTCAACGTATTTGCTCATGAGATGCAGACACTGGGCAAGCTGAGTCCTTGTGCAGACGATATATTCAAGGCGGTCGAGGCCGTGCACAAGCGCTGCCGCGGCGGTTATGCGGCGGTGTGTTTGCTGGTGAATTACGGGGTGGTGGGCTTTCGCGATCCCCTGGGTATCCGCCCCCTGGTTGTTGGCGTGCGCGAGACTGTGTCGGGTCCGGAGTATATGATTGCCTCCGAGAGCGTCGCCCTGGATGTGCTGGGCTTCACCCTGTTGGGTGATGTGGCCCCCGGTGAGGCTATTTTTATCGATCAGCAGGGGCAGCTGCATCGACGCCAGTGCTCGGAGCACACCAGCCTTCGCCCCTGTATTTTTGAGCATGTCTACTTCGCGCGGCCCGACTCGTTGATGGATGGCATCTCCGTCTATAAAACGCGGATGCGCCAGGGGGAGGCCCTGGCCCGGAAAATTTGCAAGCAGCGCCCGGAACTGAAGATCGATGTGGTCATTCCGATACCGGATACCAGCCGCATAGCCGCGCAGTCCATCGCATATCATCTGGGCGTCAAGTTTCGGGAAGGCCTGATGAAAAACCGCTATATCGGGCGCACATTTATCATGCCGGGACAGAGCCAGCGCAAAAAGTCCGTGCGGCAGAAACTCAACCCGGTGCCACTGGAGTTTGAAGGCAAGAACGTCCTGCTGGTGGATGATTCCATCGTGCGCGGTACCACCTGCCGGCAGATTATCGAGATGGCCAGGGGCGCCGGTGCGGCCAATGTCTATTTTGCTTCGGCGGCTCCGCCTGTGCGTTACCCCAATGTCTATGGCATTGATATGCCCTGTGCATCGGAACTGATAGCCCACGACAGGACCGTAGAGGAGGTCTGCGAGTTGATCGGGGCGGACTGGCTGGTTTTCCAGGATCTGGATGACCTGGTGCGGTGCTCGCGCGATGGCAACCCCGCTGTCGATGGCTTCGACTGTTCCGTATTCGACGGCGAATATATTACCGGCGATGTGGACCAGAATTACCTTGATCGTGTGGAATCACTGCGCAATGATGATGCGCAAAATGAAAGGAGAGCCGAATTGCAGGCGGACGGCGCAGTTGTCGGCCTGCACAACGACGTTTAGACCATATGAGTGATGACTTTGAGCCGAGCGAACTGGACGGGGTCCACCTGGATACCCTGGCCGTGCGCGCAGGCATTTCACGCACGGCGGAGGGGGAGCACAGTGAGCCGATTTTCGCCACCTCCAGCTATGTGTTTGATAATGCCGCAGATGCGGCGGCCCGTTTTTCCGGAGATACCCCCGGCAACGTTTATTCACGTTATACCAACCCCACGGTGCGCACATTTGAGCAGCGTATCGCGGCATTGGAGGGGGCGGAAGCGGCGGTAGCAACAGCGTCCGGAATGGCGGCGATACTCAGTACCTGTATGGCCCTGCTAAAATCCGGGGATCACGTGGTGTGTTCACGGGATGTGTTTGGCACTACGGTTAACCTGTTCGGCAAGTATCTGGTCAAATTCGGTGTGGAAGTGACTTTTGTCCCACTGTTAGACCTCGCCCAGTGGCGAGCGGCGATTCGCCCGAATACGGCCATGTTGTTCGTGGAAACGCCGTCCAATCCCCTGTGTGAAATAGCGGACCTGACGCTCTTGTCGGCTCTTGCCAGTGACAACGAATGCCTGTTGGTCGTGGATAATTGCTTCTGCACTCCCGCGTTGCAGACACCGCTGGCCCTGGGCGCGGATATCGTCGTGCACTCCGCTACCAAGTACCTGGATGGTCAGGGGCGTTGTGTGGGCGGTGCGGTGGTGGGCTCCCGGCGACATATGGATGAAGTCCTGACCTTCCTGCGGACCTGTGGTCCCACCATGAGCGCCTTCAATGCCTGGGTATTTCTCAAGGGGCTGGAGACTTTGCGACTGCGCATGGAGGCCCACAGCCGGTCGGCGCTGGAGCTGGCCCTGTGGCTGCAACAACAACCCGCGGTGGAGAAGGTGTATTACGCGGGGCTGGAAGATCATCCGGGTCACGATTTGGCGTGTAGGCAGCAGAGTGCTTTTGGCGGTGTGTTGTCGTTCCAGGTCAAAGGTGGCAAAGAGCAGGCCTGGCAGTTTATCGATGCCACCAGGATACTGTCGCTCACTGCCAACCTCGGTGACGCCAAGAGCACCATCGTTCATCCGGCGACTACCACCCATGGCCGGCTCAGTGCAAAGGATAGGGCGGAGGCCGGTATTACTGATAACCTGATTCGGGTTGCGGTAGGCCTGGAACATGTGGACGATTTGAAAGCGGATCTGCAGCGAGGCTTTGCCGGCCTGAGCTGAAACCGCACTACACCAACCCGGGGCAACTAATATGCAACTAATTTTATGCAATTACAGGGCGTAATCGACACCGCGGTAGCTGAGGTGGGGCAGGTGCTGTTGGGTAAGGAACCGCAGATCCGGTTGGCGCTGTGCTGCCTGTTCGCCCGCGGGCACTTGCTGATAGAGGATTTGCCCGGCATGGGTAAAACCACCTTGTCGCAAGCCCTGGCCGAGGTATTGGGACTGTCGTGGAAACGGGTCCAGTTCACCAGTGACCTGCTGCCGGCGGATATTCTTGGGGTCTCGGTGTACGACCGCAACGATGCCAGTTTCAGCTTTCACCCCGGTCCCATCTTTACCCAGTTGTTACTGGCAGACGAGATTAATCGCACGACACCCCGTACCCAGAGCGCATTGCTGGAGGCCATGGCGGAAGGGCAGGTGACGGTCGAAGGGGAGACCAGGCCATTACCTGACCCGTTTTTTGTTGTTGCCACACAGAATCCCATTCACCAGTCGGGTACCTACCCCCTGCCGGAATCACAGCTGGACCGCTTCCTCATGAGATTGGAGTTGGGTTATCCTCACCCCAGGGCAGAGAGGGAAATGCTGCTGCGGCCACAGGTGTCGGCTGCAGATCGTAGCAGTCTCACGCAGCGCATAGACGGCGCGCAGCTGGATGCCATCCGCAATGCGGTGGGTCAGGTGCACGCCTCGGATAATCTACTGGATTACCTGCAGCGCCTGGTGGCCTATACGCGCGAATCGGCTGAGTTCGAGGTAGGCTTATCGCCGCGTGGTGCACTGGCTTTACTGGAAAGCGCGAAAACCTGGGCGGTAATGCACAATCGCGGGCACGTGGTGCCCGAAGACCTGCAGATGGTCTTGCCTGCCGTGGCCTCTCACCGTCTGGTGCCCAGTGGTGATTATGCCGGTGATGGTATGGCGCTGATAGATTTACTGCAACGCAATGTGGATGTGATCAGGCCTTGATCAGGCAGCGCCTGCGCACCCGGTTTCGCGCGTGGGTCAATCGTCGTATACCGCCGGCCCGGGTGGTCACCCTGGATCAGAAGCGCATTTTTATTTTCCCCAGTCGGGTGGGCTTTTTCTTTGGTTTTTGTCTGCTGATTATGTTGGTGGCGGCCATCAACTACCAGAACAATATGAGTTACGCGCTGACATTTTTGTTGGCCACCCTGTTCATCATCGCCACCCTGCATACCTTCGCAAATCTCTCCGGATTAACCATTCGCGCCCTGCGCGCACAGTCAACATTTCCGGGTCAGCAGTCGAAGTTTGATGTGCTGATAGAAAAGGGTAAACAGCGGGATCATTTCGCGCTGTATATGAAATGGCCTGAGAGCACGGACGCGCTTGTGAACCTGGTAGACGAGGACAGGGTGCGGGTGCAATTGCACACGGCGGTTGGTAAGCGGGGCTGGTATAGTCCGGGGCGCCTGCTGCTGGAGTCCACCTACCCACTGGGCCTGTTGCGGTGCTGGACCTGGATAGACCTGGATCTTTACGCGCTGGTCTATCCGCAACCACTGGCCTCAGCACAACTGTCGGGTCTGGCTACTGACAAGCCAGACGGCGCGGCCGTCCCTGTTACCGGCAGTGATGACTTTTACGGATTCAGGGATTATCGGCCTGGAGATTCCCCGCGCCAGATTCACTGGAAGGGACTTGCCAAGGGGCAGAGCTTGCAAAGCAAGCAGTACGCAGCCTACGCCGACCGCAGTGTATGGCTGGACTGGGACATGTTTCCCGGTATGGGAAGCGAACAGCGCCTGTCCCATTTGTGTTACTGGGCACTGGAGTTCGAGGGACGGAACGAGGAATACGGCTTGCGGCTGCCCGGCGTTGTGATCGAGCCGGGTATGGGGGAGAAACACCGTGACAGGGTGCTCAAGGAGCTGGCCCTCTACGGCCAGGAGAGTAAACCGTGAGGGTGCAGCAGCAAGTGCCGCGCAATGCCCTGGTGTGGATGATCATTTGCCTGTTCACGCTGATGGCTCCCCATGCCGCGAGAATACCCGTGTGGATTTTGGCTGTGTATGTCTCATCCGCTGTGTGGCGCATCCTTGTTTACCGCGGCCGCTGGTCATTCCCAGGCCGTTGGGTGAAGGTGTTGTTGACACTGAGCTGTTTTGTCGGGATTTACCTCAGTTATGGCTCCTTGATAGGCCTGGAGCCAACGGTGGCCCTGCTGCTGACGGCCTTTGCCCTCAAGTTGATCGAGCTGACGAGCCGCAAGGATGCATTCGTACTGTTGTTTTTGGGCTACTTTATTTGCATCACCGAATTTCTGTTCACCCAGGACCTGCTGATTGTTCTGTACACATTAATGAATGTGACCCTGATAACCACCGCCCTGGTGGCCTTACATCAACCCGGGGAGCACCAGTTCAACCGCAAGACCGTCCGCCTGGCTGGCATCATGCTGTTGCAGGCCATGCCGCTTATGGTGGTGTTGTTTTTTATCTTCCCCCGTATAGGTCCACTGTGGACTGTGCCGGCTAAAAGTCACACGGCCAAAACCGGTATGAGTGACTTCATGAAACCCGGCGATATTTCCAGGCTCAGTCAATCCGCCGACGTTGCCTTCCGGGTACAATTCGACGGCGAAATTCCGGCCCAGTCGGAGCTGTACTGGCGGGGGCTGGTTTTTAGTAAATTGGAAGAGGGTGCCTGGACCAGTTTGCGCTACTACGATGTCCCCGCGGCTGAGCGCCGTCCGCAAGAAGTCCTGACCAGTGGGGATCCACTGAATTACAGTATTATCATGGAGCCCACCCAGCAAAATTGGCTGTACAGCCTGCGCTACGCTCAAGCGAGACGCGCGGGGGTGATGGCGGCTGCGGATTTTCGCCTGTTTTTGCTGGTGCCGTTGGAAGACAAGTATATGTACAGCGCCAGTTCCTGGCCTGAGGCAACGCTGGAGGAGGAACTCTCTGACTGGCGCCGTAAAACCGAGCTGCGATTGCCCCCGCAGGACAATCCCCAGACACGGCAGTTGGCGCAGGATCTAAGGAGTGGTGTGTCCACCGACGGGGACTTTGTCAACGCGGTACTTAACAAATTCAGCACTGAGCCCTATGTCTACACGCTGCAACCGGCAGCGCTACCGGGACAGCATCCCATGGACCAGTTTCTGTTCCGGACCCGGCGTGGGTTTTGCGAACATTACGCCTATGCTTTTGTCGTTATGATGCGCGCTGCGGGTGTACCCGCGAGGGTGGTAGCCGGCTATCAGGGTGGCGAGGTAAATCCGGTGAACAAAACGGTGATCGTGCACCAGTTTGACGCCCACGCCTGGGCGGAGGTGTGGCTGGCGGGGCAGGGCTGGGTGCGAGTGGATCCCACTGCGGCAGTTTCCCCTGATCGTATCGAATGGGGACTGGAGCAGGCGATGGCGGAGGAGGGTAGTTTTTTAGCGAACTCGCCACTTTCTCCCCTGCGCTACCGCAGTATCGCCTGGGTCAACTTGTTGCGCCTGCGCTATGATGCGCTTACCTACAGGTGGCAAGCCTGGGTGGTCGGATTCAATAGCGATCAGCAATTTAAGTTACTGCAGAATGTATTTGGCGATATCAGTGCGCACAAGTTTGCAGCGGTGCTGCTCGGCAGTTGGGCGCTGGTGTTGATTCCGGTGGCAATCTCGCTGTTGCGCAAGCGCGCTACGCATCAACTCAGCCCGCTGGACAAACAGTACCTGATTTTCTGCAAGCGGCTGGCTGAAGTGGGCATAGAGCGTGAGCCCGGTGAGGCGCCGGGTCAGCTGTCACATCGGGCGCGGCAGGCTGTGCCGGCCCTGGCATCGCCAATTGATCGGATCACATCGCTTTATACCGACCTGGCCTACCGGGAAAAAGAGGGTCCCAGTGAGCACGAAAGCGATTTGCTGCGGCAGTTTGCCGCAGCTGTCCGGGGATTTCGGCCCGGCAGGCGGCAGGGCTGGCGCCCTGCTGAAGCCGGGACAGGAATCAGACGCTAAGTTCCTGAATCTCCACCGCGGCAATACGTTTGCCTTCCTCGGCACTTTTCTGGAACTCCACTATCTGGTCAAAATTCATATAGCGGTAGATCTCGTCCGACATGGAATCGAGATCGCTGGTGAACTCCAGATATTCCTGAGGAGTCGGAAGCCTGCCAAGAATAGCGCCCACCGAAGCCAGTTCTGCTGAGGTGAGGTAGACATTGGCACCATCACCCAGGCGGTTGGGGAAGTTGCGGGTGGAGGTGGACAGCACGGTGGAATTGGGGGCCACGCGCGCCTGGTTGCCCATACACAGGGAACAACCCGGCATTTCCGTACGTGCGCCTGCGGAGCCGAAGATATTGTAGTAGCCTTCCTCCATCAGCAGGTGCTCATCCATCCGCGTGGGGGGTACTATCCACATGCGGGTGGAGATGCCGCCTTTGTGTTTTTCCAGCAGTTTGCCCGCTGCGCGGAAGTGGCCGATGTTGGTCATGCAGCTGCCGATAAAGACCTCATCGACCTTATCGCCGGCAACGGCGGACAGCAGGCGGGCATCGTCCGGGTCATTCGGACAACAAACGATGGGCTCTGTGATTTCAGCCAGGTCAATTTCGATAACTGCGCTGTACTCGGCGTCTGTGTCCGCCGTCATCAGGCTCGGGCTGTCCAGCCACTCTTCCATCTTGCACGCGCGCCGCTCTAGGGTACGCGGATCACCATAGCCCTCAGCGATCATGGAGCGCAGCAACACGACGTTGGAGCGCAGATATTCTGCGATAGTGTCCTCGTCCAGGGCGATGGTGCAGCCCGCGGCGGAGCGCTCGGCTGAGGCATCGGACAACTCAAAGGCCTGCTCCACAGTCAGGCCGGTAAGGCCTTCTATTTCCAGGATGCGGCCGGAAAAAACATTCTTCTTGCCCTTCTTGTCGACAGTCAGCAGGCCCTGCTGAATGCCGTAGTAGGGGATGGCGTGCACCAGGTCGCGCAGGGTAATGCCGGGCTGCATTTCCCCTTTGAAACGCACCAGTACGGACTCTGGCATGTCCAGCGGCATGACGCCTGTGGCCGCGGCAAATGCCACCAGGCCGGAACCTGCGGGGAAGGAAATGCCCATTGGGAAACGGGTGTGGGAGTCACCACCGGTGCCGACGGTGTCAGGTAACAGCATGCGGTTCAGCCAGGAGTGAATAATGCCGTCTCCGGGACGCAGTGACACACCACCGCGAGTCATGATGAAGTCGGGCAGTGTGTGCTGGGTGTCGATATCCACAGGCTTGGGATAGGCAGCAGTGTGGCAGAATGACTGCATGACCAGGTCGGCGGAGAAGCCCAGGCAGGCCAGGTCTTTCAGCTCATCGCGGGTCATGGGGCCGGTGGTGTCCTGCGAACCGACGGTGGTCATGCGAGGTTCGCAATATGTGCCGGGGCGAATACCGTCGGTACCGCAGGCCTTGCCCACCATCTTTTGCGCCAGGGTATAGCCTTTGCCGGTATCCACGGGTTCCACCGGCCGGCGGAACAAGTCGGATTCGCCCAGCCCCAGTGTTTCCCTGGCGCGGGTAGTCAGGCCGCGACCGATAATCAGGTTGATGCGGCCACCGGCGCGGACTTCGTCCAGCAGTACGTCAGACTTCAGTTCGAACTCGCTCAATACATCGCCCGACCCGGACAGGATTTTGCCATCGTAGGGGTGAATCTCGATCACGTCGCCCATATTCAGTTTATCCACGGGTGCTTCAAATACCAGTGCGCCGGCGTCTTCCATGGTGTTGTAGAAAATGGGTGCAACTTTGTCGCCAATGCAAATACCGCCGCCTCTCTTGTTGGGTACGCCGCTAATGTCATCGCCGAAGAACCACAGTACCGAGTTGGTGGCGGATTTGCGCGAAGAGCCGGTACCGACCACGTCGCCTACGAAAGCCACGGGCAGACCCTTGTCCTGGATTTCCTTCACTTGCGCCATGGGGCCTGTTACACCGTGTTCCTGTGGGGTAAGGCCATCGCGAGTCATCTTGTACATGGCCAGGGCATGCAGGGGGATATCCGGTCGCGACCAGGCATCCGGGGCAGGGGACAGGTCGTCGGTGTTGGTCTCGCCGGCCACCTTGAATACAGCGACTTTGATTGATTCGGGTACCGCGTCGCGAGAAGTGAACCACTCGCCATCGGCCCAGGATTGCAGTACGGACCGGGCGTTATCGTTGCCGTTGTTGGCCAGTTCGGCTACGTCGTGGAAAGAGTCAAACATCAACAGGGTGTGCTTCAGCTCCGCTGCCGCCGCGCCTCCCAGCTCTGTGTCGATGAGCAGGGATACCAGTGTCTCGATGTTGTAGCCACCGTGCATGTTACCCAGCAGTTCTACGGCCAGTTGGGTGTTGATCAGCGGGCATTCAATCTCGCCCTTGGCGACCGCTGACAGGAAACCGGCCTTGACGTAGGCCGCCTCATCCACGCCCGGGGGTACACGGGTGGTGATCAGGTCCAGCAGGAACTCACCCTCGCCGGCGGGCGGGTTTTTCAGCAGCTCGACCAGCGCGGCAACCTGCTCTGCGCTGAGGGGTTTGGGGGGGATGTTCTGGCTGGCGCGTTCGGCCACGTGTTCGCGATATGCTTCAAGCACGGTAGGGCTCCTTTATGTTGCGTTGGCTGAATCTCCCCGCACGTCAATGTAGCGGGGCGATTCCGGTCGAGGTCAAATCGGCTGTGAAGTATAGACCAGAAGCTTATTAAGATAAATAAATCAACCGCTTATATCGTGCATTCACCGGGGTGATAACGTAAACTCGCCATGGCTTGTTGTTCCCTGGAAAACTGCGGTAAATGCTCGATCGCCCTGTTAAAACCCCTTGTATTGGCGTCTGTTCCACAGGTATAGGTGATCGCGTCTGTCGTGGTTGCAAGCGGTTCAGCCATGAGGTTATCGACTGGAACAGCTACACGCTGGAACAGAAGCGTGTAGTAGACAGCCGGCTGTCGGGGTTTCTTTCCCAATGTGTCATTAACAAGCTGCAGGTAACCGACAAAGTGCTGCTGCAGTGGCAGTTGCGTGTCCAGCAGATCAGTTATGTGCCCGATCACGATGAATACTGCTGGGCATACAGTTTGCTGAAAGCGGGTGCCGGCCAGATTGGGAGCCCGAAAGATTACGGCTTTGAAGTAGATCTGTACTACCGCGATATTCCCCTGACTGAACTGCGGGAGATTATTGACGGGGAATTCCTGACCCTCTCCCAGGCCCATTACGACCGCTACATGCAAACTCCGGATATGTTCAAGGATCAGGGGAAATGAAAGCTGAGACCGATATCTCGCCAATAAGGGCGTTTCTTGCCTGTGACACACCCCGTGAGTGGGTGAGCTGGGCCTTACAAAACCCTGCGATTCTATTGGTGGATCACGCCAACTGTGAAAAGAAGGCGGCTTCCACCGCCCTCAATTTGATGTACCGCTACGTTGAGCACCACAAGCTATTGACCAAACTGTCCCGGCTGGCCAGGGAGGAGCTCAGGCACTTCGAGCAGGTCATCGCCCTTATGAAAAAGCGGGGTGTGAGCTACCCACAGTTGTCTGCATCGCGTTACGCCGGCCAATTGCACAAACAGGTGCGAACCTACGAGCCGGCTCGATTGGTCGATACGCTGCTGATAGGGGCTATTATCGAGGCGCGGTCCTGTGAGCGCTTTGCGGCACTGATACCTGAACTGGATGAGGAGTTGGCGGAATTTTATGCGTCGCTGCTGAAATCCGAGTCCCGGCATTTCACGGATTACCTGAAATTGGCGCAGGAGATCAGTTCGCCCGAAGACGTGGCCGCGCGTCTGCCTGACCTGCTACAGCGAGAGCGGGAGCTGATAGAGGGTCCGGATACGGAATTTCGTTTTCACAGCGGTATTCCATCTTAATAAGATAGATTAATATTAATCTTTAACCTATTGTATTATATTGAAATTAATGAGCTCTATTTTCTCGGGTGATGCTATTATTGCCCAACCTCTGCTGTCCCAGTCTCCGAGTACCCAGCGCTCGCCAGTGCTGACAATGTGCTGTGCGGGACGGTGCGTGTGGCCGTGAATTAACTGTTTTACGCCGAATTCGCGCATCACTTTCTCGACCTCGGAGGGGGTGACATCCATGATGTCTTCGGCCTTGTTGCTATTGGCTTCCCGGCTCATGCTGCGCATTTGAGCTGCCAGAGCGCGGCGCTCCGGAAGTTCCAGGGCCAGGAGTTGTGCCTGCCACTGGGGATCGCGGGCGGTGCTGCGAAATGCCTGGTACTCCTTATCCCCGGTGCACAGGCTGTCCCCGTGCATCAGCAGGGTGGGTTCACCATACAGGTCGATAAGCGTTGGGTCGGGCAACAGTTGAGCACCCACCACCTGGCAAAACGCCTTTCCCAGCAGGAAGTCCCGGTTGCCCTGCATGATGAAAAGCTCAGGGCCGGCTGCGGTGAATTTCCGCAGGATGGCCGCAACCTCTGTAGCAAAAGGGGCATCGTCGTCATCCCCAATCCAGGCATCGAACAAATCGCCCAGAATGTACAGTCGATCGCATTGGGTGTGTTGGGACAGGAAATCCGCCAGGACCCCGATAACTGCGGGCCTGGCGGGATCCAGGTGTAAATCGGCAATGAACAGGGTGCTGGACACGGGGTGGCCAGTACGGGCTATTTAGTCTTCGACAATTTCCACTGATTCAATGATTACCGGATCGTCGGGTACATCCTGGTGACCGCCATGGCTGCCGGTAGGCACGGCGCGAATTTTGTCCAGTACTTCAGTGCCTTCCACGACCTTGCCAAATACCGTGTAACCCCAGCCCTGCATGTTTTTGCCGGAATGGTTGAGGAAGTCATTGTCCTTGATGTTGATGAAGAACTGGGCGGTGGCGGAGTGGGGCTCCATGGTGCGTGCCATGGCTACCGTGCCGAAGTCGTTCTTAAGGCCGTTGTCCGCCTCGTTTTCAACAGGCTCATCGGTGGGCTTTTGCTGCATCTCGGTGTCAAAGCCGCCGCCCTGGATCATAAAGTTATCGATCACCCGATGGAAGATGGTGCCATCGTAGTAACCATCCCTGGCGTATTGTAGAAAGTTTTCAACGGTCCTGGGCGCCTTCTCTGCGTCCAGTTCCAGTTTGATTTCGCCGAATGTGGTGCGAATGATGACCATGCTGTCGTCCCTGTTGCCTGCTTGTTTGTATGAATATCTGTGAAGAGCTGTGGAAAGTTGTGAAGAGCCGGACAATGATACGGGCTTTTGGGCGGCAGGAAAACATCCGGGTGAAAAGATATGTGACCTGAGTCACGCTGCACGGTGCGCAGAGCGTGCCCCCATTGATTTTGCAATAGGCTATAATACGCGCCCTTTGAAATACCCATTGCGAAGAATTTATGGAAAATACCCCAGCCAGCAACTTTTTGCAGACCATAATTGCCCAGGATCTGGCCAAAGGCAGGGTGTCGGAGGTGGTGACCCGCTTCCCGCCGGAGCCCAACGGCTACCTGCATATTGGCCATGCTAAATCGATTAGCGTCAATTTCGGCCTGGCTGAGACCTTTGGTGGTCGCTGCAACCTGCGCTTTGACGACACCAACCCGGAAAAAGAGAGCCAGGAATTCATCGAGTCCATCCAGGAGGATGTGCGCTGGCTGGGTTACACCTGGGATGGCGAGGTGCGCTTCGCCTCCTCCTACTTTCAGCAGCTCTACGACTGGGCGGTTTATCTGGTGGAGCAGGGCAATGCCTATGTCTGTGACCTCACTGCCGAGCAGGCCCGGGAATATCGTGGCACGCTGACCGAGCCGGGCAAGAACAGCCCGTTTCGCGAGCGCAGCGTGCAGGAAAACCTGGATTTACTGGCGGGCATGAAAGCCGGAGACTTCGCCGAGGGCGAGAAAGTGCTGCGCGCTAAAATAGATATGGCTGCGCCGAATATGAATCTGCGTGACCCTATCCTGTATCGTATCCGCAAGGTGACGCATCACCAGACCGGGGATGACTGGGTGATTTATCCCACCTATGATTTTGCCCACGGACAGGAAGATGCGATCGAAGCTGTGACCCACTCCATCTGTACCCTTGAGTTTGAGGACCATCGCCCTCTTTATGACTGGTTTATAGAGCGCCTGCCGCTGACCAGCAGGCCGCACCAGTACGAATTTGGCGGGCTGAACCTCAGTTATACAATAACCAGCAAGCGTAAGCTCAAGCAGTTGGTGGACGAGGGCGTCGTTTCAGGCTGGGACGATCCGCGCATGCCCACGGTGTCCGGAATGCGTCGCCGCGGCTATACACCGGCCGCAATACGCAAGTTCTGTGACATGATTGGCACTACCCGCGGTGAAGGTGTGGTGGACGTGGCGATGCTGGAATTTGCCATCAGGGAGGATCTCAACGAGAACGCACCGCGCGCAATGTGCGTACTTGATCCACTGAAGTTGGTGTTGACGGACTACCCCCAGGGGCAGGTAGAGGAGCTGACAATCCCGGCCCACCCCAGCCGTGAAGAGCTCGGCAAGCGGATCGTGCCGTTTACCCGGGAATTGTATATCGACAGGGCCGATTTCCGTGAAGCGGCCAACAAGAAGTACAAGCGACTGGTGCTGGGCAAGCGGGTGCGCCTGCGAAATGGCTATGTGATAGAGGCCGACGAGGTGGTGAAGGACGCCCAGGACAATATACTGGAAGTCCATGCTCACACGATTCCCAATACGGTTGGCAACGACCCTGAAGACGGCATCAAGCCCAAGGGTGTGATTCACTGGGTTTCCGCTACAGAAGGTGTGCAGGCGACGGTCAGGATCTACGATCGTTTGTTCAACCAGGAGTCACCGGGCAAGGGCGATGGCGACTTTATGGATCACATCAATCCCGAATCCCTGACTGTCGTGGAGCAGGCCTGGATCGAGCCATCGCTCGTCATGGCCGCGCCGGAACAGAACTTCCAGTTCGAAAGAGAGGGGTATTTTGTCGCGGACCGTTGTGATTACAGTGCAGAAAAACCGGTGTTCAACAAGACCATCGGCTTGCGTGATACCTGGAATAACTAGAAGGACACTCGCCGTTTATGAGCCTTAGCCTGTACAACACCATGACCTCGAAGAAAGAGGTCTTTGAACCGCTGGTGCCGGATACCGTAACCATGTACGTGTGCGGCCCCACGGTCTACAACCTGGCCCATATCGGTAACGCCAGGCCGGTGGTGGTGTTCGACACCCTGTTTCGGGTGTTGCAAACCCATTTTGCTAACGTTACCTATGCCCGCAACATCACCGATGTGGACGACAAGATTATTGCCGCGGCAAAAGAGGGCAATCGGAGCATTGAGTCGGTCACCGATGAGTTCACCGCGAAATTCCGGGAGGACATGGCCCAGCTCAATACACTGCCGCCGACGCTAGAGCCCCACGCCACCCACAATATAGAGCCCATGATTGAGCTGACCCGAAAGCTGATCGAGAAGGGGCACGCCTACGAGTCCGAAGGTCATGTGCTGTTCGCTGTGGAATCCATGGCGGATTACGGCAAATTATCCAATCGCTCCCTGGACGATATGCTGGCCGGTGCCCGGGTCGAAGTGGCCGAATACAAGCGCCATCCCGGCGATTTCGTACTGTGGAAACCCGCCGCGGATGAAGATCCGGGCTGGGACAGCCCCTGGGGCCGGGGGCGCCCGGGTTGGCACCTGGAGTGCTCGGCCATGATTCGCGAGCACCTGGGCGAGACCATCGATATCCACGGCGGTGGCCGCGACCTCATTTTCCCCCATCACGAAAACGAGATCGCCCAGAGCCGCTGCGCCCACGGGGGCGATTATGTGCGCTACTGGATGCACAATGCCTACCTGGACATCGACGGCGAAAAGATGTCCAAATCCCTCGGTAATGTGCGCTCGGTTCGAGATCTGCTGAAGGGATACCGCGGTGAAGTATTACGCTTCGCGCTGTTGTCCGCCCACTACCGTTCACCCCTGAATTTTTCCGTGGAACTGCTGGACCAGGCAGAGGCCACCCTGGGCAGTCTCTACAGTACCCTGCGTGACGTACAGGATATCGAGCTGGACGTGGAAGTCCCCCTGGCGGACGAGCCTTTCTACACAGCCCTCAATGATGACCTGAATACCCCGGTGGCCATCGCCGAGGTGCATGCCCTGGCGAAACAGCTGCACAAGGCATCCGCAGGGGAAAAGCCGGTATTAAAGGCGCGTATCCTCGCTGCGGGTAAGCTGTTGGGCATTCTTGAGCAGGACCCGCAGGAGTGGTTACAGGGTGGTGTGTCTGAGGACGTTATTTCCGCTGAGGCAATTGATGCGCTTATCGTGCAGCGCCAGGAGGCGAAGTTAGGCAAGGACTATGGCCGGGCCGATAAGATTCGCCAGGAGCTTCTTGATCAGGGTGTTGTTCTTGAAGATTCTCGAGAGGGAACCAAGTGGCGACGCAAATCTGATTAGTCTGCGGCCTCTTTAGCTGCTCAGGGAAAGTGCACCAGCAATCCAAGGGCGTAGAATAGTCTTTATGTCTGCAACCCCAGACAGCCTGACAATCCCCGCCATGGTGGCCACGGGCTGCATCCTGTTCGACATGCGGCTGAACTCAGTGGCACTGATCCTGAATTATCAGGTGGTTAGAGCATTAGCATACCTCGCCACTCATAATGTAACATTCAGAATGACGAGGTACATTAGTGACTCTGCTATCCACGCCTCTGGTCGAGCAGCCCCACTGACTGACAAAGTGAAAAAAATATCCCGCAGGCTCAAGGTGATGCGCCGCACTTTGCTGCTGAGCTATGAGGACGAGGCTCTGCACCAGCTTCGGGTTGGCCTGCGCCGTATCCGCAGCCTCCTGCAACTGCAGCCGGGTGGCAAAGCGCGCCGTTTGCGGCGCGACCTGGGAGCGCTTGCCGATGCCACCGGCGCAGCTCGCGACTGGGATACTCTGGCCATTTATGCCCGCAACAGGCTCTCCCCGGATCAGTTCAGCCAGCTGCATCCCCGGCTGGATGCGCGTCGGGCCGTGGCGCATCGGCAAGTGGAGCGGATGCTGCGCTCCAAAAAGTGGTCTACCACCACCAAACGGTGGAAAAAGTATGCTCGGCAGACAAAGTTTGCCAGTAGTTCCCCTTCCTACACCGGGGGAGGCCTGTCTCAGGCCATCTATCGCGCCTCCTCAGCCGGGCACCGGGCCCTGTCGCGGGATGATGACAGGACCTGGCATAAGCTGCGAATCGCTATCAAGGAGTTGCGCTACGAGTTGGAGAATACAACGAAAAACAAGCGCAGACCCGAAGCAGCAGAAACGCTGGTAGTGTGCGAGCGTTTGCAGGATGATCTGGGCGACTGGCACGATACTGTGGTGCACCGGCGGCTATTGTGCGAACTGGGTGATAGCGCGGGGCGGGGGGGGAGCGTACGCGCCACCAGTGCTCTGCAGACACTGGCTCAACTGATAGACCAGGATAGTCTCGATAGTCTCGAGCAGATCAAGTCTACGATGAGAGCGTTGCCGTTTTATTAGAACCCGGTGTATAGGGCGCTTCTAATCCCCACTCCAGTCGCTGAACGGGTGTGAGAGCAGGTTGACGTTATAGTAGCGCGGGTCCAGCGTTACTTCCTCTGCGACCCAGTCAGGTAATTGCAGCTCTTCGTCTTCACGGGTCAGCTCCACTTCGGCGACGAGCAGGCCGGCATTCTCGCCCCCGAACACATCGATTTCCCACAGATGGCCGGCGTAATTCCTGTGATAGCGGGTTTTGCTGATCACTCTCGCGTCGCACATTTCCGCAATGATTTGTCGCGCATCCTGTAGCGGAATCTCATATTCAAATTCGGAGCGAGTGGCAGCTTCAGTCTTGCCCTTGAGAGTGAGCCAGGCACGGTTACCCGCAATCCTGGCCCTCACGGTATTAAAGCCTCTTGTGCTGATATAAGCTTGGGTGATCTCCATGCCGTTTACCAGAGAGCCGAGACTGTCCCTGTCGACCAGAAACTTGCGTTCGATTTCCTTTGCCATCAGCGCTGCCTCTTTATCGCCGGCTCACACCGGTACTCCGGGCCGACTCCAGCTGAATTCAGCCCAGACTTTTCTCCCCGGACTCAACACTCTGCATGATCAAAGTATTAATAGTCATGGGCCCAACACCGCCGGGAACAGGCGTATAGGCGGAAACCTTGTCCACCAGGGCCGACAGTTCGATATCACCCACGCCACCCGGGTGGTAGCCCGCATCGACAACGACCGCGCCTTCCTTGACCCAGTCCGCCCTGATGAACTCCGGCTTGCCCACCGCGCCCACCAGGATGTCCGCCTGGGCGACGATGCCGGGGAGGTCTCTGGTGCGCGAGTGACAGATAGTGACCGTGGCGTTTTTCTGCAGCAACATCATGGCCATGGGCTTGCCGAGGATGGGACTGCGCCCGACCACGACCGCGTGCTTGCCCTCGATGTCGATTTTGTAGTGCTCAAGGATGCGCATAATGCCTTGGGGGGTGGCGCAGCCGTAGGCGTCCTCGCCCATCGCCATGCGGCCGAAGCCGAGGCAGGTGACACCGTCCACGTCTTTGCTCAGGGCGATGCTGTCAAAGCACAGGCGCTCGTCGATTTGAGAGGGCACCGGATGCTGTAAAAGGATGCCGTGTACATCTGGATTGTTGTTGAGTTCCTCGATCCTGGCCAGCAATTGCTCAGTGGTGGTGGAGGAGGGCATTTCCACCGCCATGGATTCCATGCCCACGCGGTGGCAGGCATTGCCCTTCATCTTCACATAGGTGGCAGAGGCGGGGTCATCTCCCACCAGAATAGTCGCCAGGATAGGCGCTTTTCCGCCCGAAATTTCTTTCAATTTCTCTACCCGGGCCAGTAACTCGGCTTCGGTTTGGGCTGCCAGGGACTTACCGTCCAGGACGAGTGCAGGCATGCGATGAATTCCTCTGGATTTATTAGCGGCCGGGCCCGTGGATCAGGTCCCGGAAAAGCTGCGTATTGTCACATGAGACGCTGTCGAAGTGGAAGAGCCCAGCCGATGAAACGGTGGCAAATTCACTATTTTGGCGTTGACGCTCACCAGAGGGGTGAGTATGATGCGGCCTCCTGAAATCAGGGGTTGGCGCGAGCGCCAAAGGAATAAATCGGGGTATAGCGCAGTCTGGTAGCGCGCCTGCTTTGGGAGCAGGATGTCGGGAGTTCGAATCTCTCTACCCCGACCAACTTTTAGGCCATATATGCGGCAGGTTGGTTGTCCCGGTTTTTGGTACCTCACAATGGTGGCCGTAGCTCATCAGGTAGAGCACCGGATTGTGACTCCGGAGGTGGCGGGTTCAAGACCCGTCGGCCACCCCACTTTCCCGGTGTATTATCGGGCCTCGACGGGGGTATAGCTCAGCTGGATAGAGCACCGGCCTTCTAAGCCAATCTGGCGCGTCCTGCCCAAACCCAGCAACCACGCACCTTTCACTCCCTTTTCGCCTAAAAAACACTGTATTCACAGTGCTGCAGCCTTCCATTGCTGTGTAACAATTGTATATAATTTATACGGGCGGATACAAGTAGTTACCTACAATTACCAGCAAAAAAGTCATTTGTGGGTAATTCCAAAAAAGGGGTGGGCAGTGGAATTGACGGACAGGTACATACGGGCGCTGGTGGTGGACAAGCGCAGGGAGATCCCTGACGAGTCATTCAGGCATGGCAAGAAGCGCCGGGGGCTGGTGTTGCTGGCTGAGACTTCAGGTAATCACAAGTTTCTCTATAAGCGCATGGTGAAGGGTGCGCGGCACAACTTTACCCTAGGTGCTTACCCTGATTTGAGTCTGGCCATAGCTCGGGAGCGGGTAGACGATATTAACGATTATGACGGGTCGCCTAGCGCAGCATGGCAGGCATTGTTTGCGCCCACTGAAAAGCCTGAAGTAATGACGGTGGATCGCCTGATTAACAGCTATATAGAGAAAGAGTGCGAGCCATATAACCGGGACTGGGCAAACCAGCAGGTAATACTCAAGCGTGAACTACAGCCCTATCTGTCCATGCCAGCCGATGAGATGACGGTGGATCACGTTCTGGATATTGTCCAAGGTTGTCTTGATCGAGGTAGTCCACGGACGGCGCAGGAGGCACTCAAGCAGGTGCGCGGTATGTACAACTGGGCGATGGGTAAGAAGCGTGTCCGCAGGCGCGTTGTAAGCAAGGAGGAGGCCACACAAGCCCTTGTCCGCAAGGTCATAGTGAAGATGGCGAAGAACCCTGCAGAGGGCGTTATAGCGCCCGAATACAAGGCCCGTCACTACCATTTGAGGGGTAAGGCACTGTCCTCATTTACCAAAAAGTTGGCGGCGTCGAATCTCAGGGATGACTGCAAGTTGATTCTGCTTATTCAGCTACAGACATTTTGCCGGGTGGGTGAGGTGTCGGGTATGCGCTGGGATGAGATTAATCTGAAGAAACGTGTGTGGGTTACTCATCTTGCGCAGCACCTCGTAGTTCTCCAAGGTGGTCTCGAAGAAAAACCGCAATCCGGTAATGGTGACATTGATGATGTGACTGGAAGCGCCGTTGGTGACCATATGCAGTTGGAAGCACCGGAGATCTTCTGCGGTGGCCGTATCCGGCGAACGCTTCAGGAACCGGGTGAGTCGCTTGACCGCACGGAGGTATGCCTCCTGTGTCCGGGGCTTCAGCTTACGCAGGATCATATCGTCGATCATGCGCTGGCGTAGAGGGCTGTAGTTTTGGGTAGAATGAGTCATGGGACTGCTCCTGTTGAGAGGCGGGAAGTTCCCACTGGAACCCTCAACATAGAACAGGTCTGTACTAGACGACTTGATGTGGTGGATTTATACGCTGAACCTGGGGCGACACCCCTTACCGCGCGAGCGGTTTAGTACTTCACCTCAAAGGCGACGATTTTCGGTAGTGAATGGGACTATTATCGAGGTCCGCTATGGGGCCATGCAGCGGACATCTCCCTCGTAAAAATCACTCAGGATTCAGTCAATCCGAGTGTCGAGGGCACAAACAGTTCCTCAATCGTTAGACGTCGGCTAGCGAGACCTTGCTCATGAGAATATCGGAACAGGGTTTCAAGTGCCTTCCGATTGGTCTCAATACCGTAAGGCCAGAAGTTCTTACCCATAACTTGTTGTGTATCCTCAATCTCCTGGGCGTACCACGGCAGTGTTTCGAAAAAGTGACCCTTTCGCATCTCGGCATAACCGATAGTCTTGGATTCAGAATATGCATTGAACACTGCCTCTGGTAGCCAAGGGTGCTCAACTATCAAGTCATTTCGAATCGCTACTGCATGCATGATGGGAAATATTCCAGTACGAGCGTAATAGTCTCGCTCGGTAGCGCGAACATCACTAAAAAGCCTCCGGACTTTCGGATTACCTTCAACAAATGCTCGCGGTTCGAGTGCATGAAAAAGAGCATCAACATCCCTGTCGAGAAGCAGGTCAGACTCGTCTTTACCAGCCGGTCCAGTGCTTACGTTCAGTCCTTTAGGAAACACATTCTCGTTTTTTGAGACCGTTCCGGATGTGGCAGCAGAAGAGTCCTTGGCGGATACTACCCATTCAATATCCTCGGGCCGCACGCCATACTCATCCTGTAGAATTCCCCGAATCCATTGCAGAGAAGTTGACGAATACCCCGGCGTGGCAACCCGCTTACCTTTGAGCTGTGACGGATGTTCGATACCAGCGTCAGAATGAACGAAGATGCTCCTGTGCCTGAATGTTCTAAAAGGAAAGACTGGAATCAGCGAATAATCTCGGAAGTTGTCATTCGCATATGACAACATAAAAGGAGCCAGACCTACTTCCGTCACAGCGCGTGTTTGTGGTCCAGAAAAGATGTGGTTGTTCAAATCGCCGATCTTGTCGATTTCGAACTCTGTCTTGCATCCTTCGACTTTGGCTTTGCCTGTCATGAAAGCCTTGACGTGATTATAAGGATACCCGGCAGCGGAAAGTTCCAGTTGACGGTCTGAATTTCCAGCAAAGATTTGATTTGGCTGCGCAAGCAGTAGTGATGCTGCCGAAACTAACGAGCCCTTTAGGGCATCCCTGCGACTTATACTCATATAACTACTCCATATTTTTAGCGTGCCTAATGGGCCATGAGGCCTGCTCAAATGAATGTCCGCTATGGTCGAAAGCGGACATTCACCATATCATAGCCAAAAGGTCTCAAAATAGAACTGAACGGCCATTCAGATTCCACAAAATTCAGCCATTCGATAACCAATACCTCATTTTGGTACTGTCACCGCATACCCTGGCAGTGGAACATGACCTATTCTTGGCCTATGGATCAAGAACAGATAATAGAAGAGCACCTGTCAGCGGTAGCCTCTCAGGCTATATGGCTGGGCATGGCCCTGGGTATTGCGGCGGGGTTTGTGGCTGGGGTGTACTGGCCGTACTAATAGGCATACTGCAAATTGGCAATCGAAACTCTCCCGACTGTCGGGGGATTAGGAGGGGGCATGATGATTACAGAGAACAAGCCAGTGGTGATCGAGATACCAGAGGAAGCCTACAAGCAAAATACAGTATATCGCCCGTGGCCTGAGATTAAGGCTGGGGAGACAGTAGGAAGCCCCGCTACACACCATTCTCAGCCAAGATAGCCGTCAGGTAGGTAAAAGTTGCCCTACGGATCAGTGTAGCCCATTAGGCCGCTTGTTGACTGAACGGCCGTTCCCACGACAAAGCGGACCTCACCCAAGGCCAGAAATAGACCAAATTGAGTTCCGCTTTGTGCGTGAACCGGCCGGTCGTTAACTCTTGGAATCAGCAGGGGGCGCCTCGGTGTCGTCGATTGCGTTGGCAGGTGGCTGTGCGCAGTCACTACAGTTTTTCTGCATAGACTATTCGTTCGAGGGACGTGGTCAAAAGCTCAGTCCTGGTTGATATTACGTAACGTTCCGCAAGCTCCTCGTAGCCAAGGTGCTCCAGCACTTTCCAGCCGTACGTGCTGAGGAAATCAGCTACTTCACCGGGGTCAAGGCCGAATAGCCAACTCTTTTCTTTCAAGACCATTTTCTCATAGAGAATATCGTGACCATGCCTGGATTCACCATCGATGAAGTCCTTGCGAACGTATGTAAACGCCAGAAGACTTCCCGAGGGCGCTCTGGCGAGAAAATCGAAAGTGGCCCGTATGCTGGGCTCAGGCAGATACTGGGTGACTGCCTCCCAGACGAAGAAGGTCTTCATATCGCCGGCATAACCGTGCTGCGTAAGCACATCGCCCAGTATTTCGTGGTCAAAATCAATTTCCACCAGGGTCACATGAACTGGGATACCTTCCAGTACCTTTCTAAGCCGCAGCCGTTTCGCCTTTATGTTGTGCGGTTGGTCAACCTCCCATACAGGGACATCAGAGAGAGCCGCCAGCCGGTAAGCCCGCGTATCGAAGCCAGCTCCCAAATTCACCATCACCTCGGTTTGATCGCCCATAGCCTCGGCCAGCTTGTCATCGATGAATCGTTTTCGGCACAAAAATCCGCTCCACATGCCGGGCGCTCTTTTCTCAACCCATCTGACTATACTGTCCAGAGATACGATCCGTGGTATCAGCCAGATGATGGCTCTTGCGGTGAAAGGTAGAATCTGACGTGCTAGTTCATCGTTGATTATGCGTGCGCTTTCAGGAAACTGTTGTTCGAGAGCGACAATGACCGTCGGGGCTGGTCCAGTTTTCGCTGCGTTCCTCGCCATCATGTTCCTCCCTGCGCGACAGATTCGCGCCTCCTCTAACCGGTTCCTCATGTGACAAAGTTATGCTTTTGAACTTTGTAAGTCTTACCCGCCTAACGAGTTCCAGTCCGAACCCGGATGGGCCGCAGTGAGTCGTTTTCTGTCAAAAGCATATCACAGTCCATTTGTCTCAAAGTAGGACAGAACGGCCGTTCCCACCACATAACAGCCATTCAGTCGGTGTCAGAAAATCTTACACTACTAAACTGTGTTTTTTACTCCTTTCAGGGCGAGATAATCCTTGAATGGCCGTTTACACCACACAGCGGACATAAGAAACGCTCGACTTTCGCCCCGATAATGGCCGCAATGTGCCAACACCGGCCCTTCATTAACAGTTTTCAGCACGTTATTGCCGTAGCGATTGCTTTCCTGTGCTTGGTAAGTTCTCCTTACTGCACATCACGCGGCGGATTCTGGACTTCGTGGAGGCCCCGCACGGCGTCAGGGATAAGGCTGGAGGGCAGACGTGAGTAAGGTCCCCGTCCTAGGTGAACAGCGATGCTCACGTAGCGCGTCGGTGTGTCACGACGGGTTGTCTCGACAAGCACGTAACCATTCCCACGAGGACCAACAACGTCGGCGTAGAAGGCGACGACCTCCTCGTACGACAGTGTGGTGAGTACATCGACTACGAATCCTCTGCCGTCTTCAAACCTCGCGTGACGTGCCCGGTAGATTTCTCCGCTGATGATAGGAACATCGGCCGGGAAGTCTGCGGGTAGCTCGCTATTGAGCACAGCGCAGCCACACGCTGCCAAGCCCAACAGTCCGAGAAGTATCAAGGGCTTCATTCTCATGGTGTAAGACAAAGAATCTCTGATTTTTAATAGCCGTTTCATGATGCTGCCGCCAGTTGATGAACTCAGCGCTAGGTTGCCCGTAAGTTACCTATACGGCCACCTTCTTCGTAGCTGTTGCATTTTATGATGCTGTTGGTATTACGAAGTGATACCTTTGGAGCCCACCTAAGGACACCCCAGAAGGGCGCCCGCGTTATGCGCACCAAGGGTCAGCGTGAGTACAGCAGCGCGATGGCGTAACCGTGATGGCACTGAGTGGCTGGCAATATGGCTCGCCCCCCCGCTCCGCAAAGCGCCCGGCTAACGCACCTTTTTCTCAAGGATCACGATCGTCTCGAATGGGTCGAAAGCGGGATTTAACTCTAGTGCAGCCCAACTGTCCCTTCCTAGAACAGAACGGCCGTTCCCACCACAGAGCCGACATCCTGAGTAAGTAGATCGGCAAGCAATCTCAGCCTTCAAATTGGAAGCCTCATGGCAACAAGAGACAATGACCCGTGGTTCGGCTGCTATTTCCTGTCCTAGAACGCATAGGCGCGGTGACCAAATATGTCTCTGGGGTCGATATCTAAGCTTTGTCTTGTGTTGAGCCGACCAACTCAGTGAGCGCCGAAACTACTTCCATGTTGATGGTCATATGTCCATGCTCCGCGTAAGTCCTCAACTTAGAACCCCTAACCAGTCGTGAGGTATGATGCGCGTGGGCAAGTGGAACGACTAAGTCTTGTTCGCCATGTATTATCAGTACAGGGCAATTCACATTCTCGACATCAAAACTGGACCACCCTCGTGTAGGGCTATCGGCAATGCGGTCATCAACGTAGCCGTACACTCCTTGTTGAAATGGCTCATTGCTCGAATCATTGGCGAGAAATGCAGGGTCGCTGACGAATGCGACATCCACGGGTGAAAAGATCGGGCCGAAATGGTCGATCAATGTTTCACCGGCTTCACCAAATTGTTCTATGGCGATCAGGGTTGCCGCTTCTCTATCCGAAGCTCTCCAGTTAGCCGCCGCCACATCCATCATTGCATCATGAGCCGCTATCCGCATGTCACTCATGCCACAACATACCACAACACCCAGTACTCGCTCGGGTGCAATCGAGGCTATTGCAAGTGCATAGGCACCTCCGGTTGAACTGCCAGTAACAAAAAACTGATCGATTCCCAACTGGTCGGCGACTGCTATGGCATCGTAGGCCGAGTCTGCAATGCTACGCCCCGGCTGGACTGTTGAGCCCCCGTAACCTGGTCGACTGATACCGATTAAACGTAATCCTGCGGCATTGGCAGATTCGCTAATCCAGCCAGCCTCGAAGCGAGACCCTGGTCCACCGTGACAGTGTATAACCGCAACATCACCCTGGTCGCCAAAATCGGCACAGCTAATAAGACGCTCGGATTGTGTCTTTATTATATGTTCTTTCATTTTAATGCTCTGTTGAATTCTGCATTATTCAAGCCTCAACCGGATGGCAAAATTTCGCTCATTTGCTTCGCTGTGAAGTCGACCGGAGACGAATAATGTACCATGCACCTATTTCTCAAGATAGGACAAAGCCGACATCCGGCGGTGAAATAGGCGCGCCAAACTGAATAATCTATACTCCACCCATGTGCGCAGTAACAATGATATTCAACGGAATCGAGTGGGCGGCTGAAACCCGGCTCAGCGGTATGACGATACGCGGATTTGGTGACACACAGACACATGCCTGCAAGGATTTACTGCGCGCTTGCAAGCTGTTCCCCGGTGATGCCAGGCCAGACGGTCCAGGCATTCTTACCGACCGCCCGTCTTAAATAGCATCCTGCCCTGGATCATCGCCTGATGGCAGCTAACACGACAAAGCCGTCATTCGGTCTTGGGGTGCCTAACGCTCCATAAGTACCATATAGTCGGAACCCAACACACTAAACCGATCACTATATATGCTTGCCCCGAAAAGGGAATGATTGGCCTCTCATTTCCAAGAATCGACATGGCCTGCTCAAAGTTTGCTACTGCTCCGATCATAAATAATGTGCCAGAAGCAACGGTATACCCGATAATTACAGTGTAAACAGAGTTCAGCACTATCACCTCGATCCTAGATAGCTTCGTCCCGACAGTGTAGCCAATAACGGCGTAACCGCTCATTACAGCGATCATCATTGAAGTCGCAGTGAACGCGGCCGCCCATCCGTTATGTGCGATTTCCCAATATTCATATGCCGTCACAATACTCTTCTCCATGCTGATTTGAACGTAAGCATCCGGTGACTACCGTCTTGCAGTGATATAGGAGCTCAGTTTGCGTTGATTTCGTCGAGATACTCTTCATGTTCAACAACCCGCTCGATTGCATGATTCAGCCTTTCTAATAACGCCGTCAACGATTCCCCCGGGCGCCGCATAAGCATGGCCAGCGTATGTGGCCCCTCGTTTGCAATGGCAACGTTGCCTACCGGATTCATATAGCCCAGCGTAATCTGGCCTTCACCATCAGTAAGATCAGTGTTCAACCACCAGACTCTGGTACACAGAGCAGAGGCCGCCATGAAAAGCGTACTCGGTGATGACCAGGTGAGGCTGGCAGGTAAGCCGCACATGGGCTCGGAAGATTTTCATATGCTGGCCGGCGGGAATTCCGATGCCCGTGTACTGATGGTCGAAGTGGGCAGCGGCCCCCTCGATGTGCTGACCCAGATGGCAGCAGGCAATATGCCCGTGTACCCTCACAACCCCAGCTTTTACATGGAACCCGATACGGTCCTGTACGGCACCCAGGCACTGAGTGCCGTCCTCCTCGAATTGCTGCGATAAACCCGGCCCAATAACTACGCGTTGTTGCCGCGGCCGTCATCACCGCCAACAGCAGGGTAGATTAGCTTGCGGCTATCCAGACTCCTCGAGCAAGCGCTCACGCAGTGCCCTGGCCTGCTGCTTGATCATTGCTGAATTCTCCGGACCCATGCGCAGTAGCAGCTTCTGTAAAGTATTGAGTTGCTCCAGTTCGGGATCTACGTACAGGAATACAGCTTCTTTGCGCTTTACCCCAAGCGGTTCAGACGACTCCGGCGTAGCCAGAATATAATCCAGCGACCTGATCAATGCATTATCCATATCTGCGGCGGAATAGCCCAAATCTTCATAAACCTGTTTCATTAAAGTTCGGTAGCGATGGAATGCCGAAACCAGCTGATCAATGTTGAGCGACGCTATAGCCCGGGCATAGCTGTCATAACGCGTGTAGCTGACCGGGTCCATGTAGGTCTTGCCATCGATTTTGACGGTGCTGAATTTCTCCTTTGGAGGTGTCAGCGGGAGTATCTTGCGCGGGACTAAACCCCGACTAAAGCCATCAATCATTCCCACACTTCGCGGAACAAGATTGCCAGCCGACAAGGTTTGTGCAATCAAAGGCGAGTCACCCACCCCTGCCAGGTTTATGCGAATGTCCTGGTCACTGGTTTCGAGGGTGATTTCAGGTTCGACGGGTGGTTCCTCTGGCGGTGGAATATCCGGCTCAGGGGGCATTTTCACTTCCGGAATCGGCTCAGGTGCGCTGATCAATGTGGGGGCGGGCTCGTCTACCGCCGGTGGCTCATCTTTCCCGCCGGAAAAATAAATGATGGCAATAACGGCAACTATCGCTACAGCAGCGACAATAATACGCGTCGAGGGCCCCCGCGCGCCTTGTTCAGAGGACATGCGGTCTTCAGGTTCACTGTGCATATTCGGCCTCCTTGGGAGTTACAACAGCCCGGCGCCCGCCTTCGAACTTCTCGGCGTGCCCCGAGGGGGCTGCATAGCAGTCATTCAGGGACTGCACTAAACTGTCGGCGTCGGCCAGGACGTCGGCCAGTTGGCGGCGCCTGCGCCGGCTCCAATTGCGCGGCCGCCCAGATGCCACGGAATGCCACCAGGCGTTCAGGTTATGCCTGAAGGCTCTCTCCAGCGGCTCGCGATCATCTCCCAGCGACTCATCTCGTTGCAGTTTTCGCAGAATGCTCCGCCCTGCAGTATTTCGCAGCTTCATGTATATGCCCCACACGATGACTCCCGCGATGCCGACTGTCGCGGCCTTATAGTTCACATCAAGATCGACAAAGGGAGTGAAGCTGAAACCGTTCCAGTGGCCCGCGTTCACACCCCACAACAGGAACAGCACACCGATCAGGCCAAATACCGCAGTGCTCAGCCAGATAGTACGGCGCCGCCAGTCCCGGCGGGCGGCTACCAGCGCCGGCACCAATACGTTTTCCAGGTGCTTCGCGTTCTTCTCGAGCACACCCACCACACGGTAGGCCCGTTCCACTTCAACCTGGTGGATACGCGCCTCGATATCGGCCAGGTCCTCGTCGCGCTTGCGCTCGAAGCGTTGCCGAACATGTTCGTCCTCTACGGACAGCGCCATGCCACGCGCATATATTCTGTAGAATCGGCCAGCAGTGAGTTTGTGCTGGGCCAACGCCCTCTGCCACGCGGCTACCACTTCCTCCGGGTTATCTTCCTGCGCGGTACTATCCATCTGGTTGAGGATAAACAGAAACTTGGCCGCGTCCGGCCGCTGGACGGTATTGCTCACCAGGTGGTTCAGGGTATCCGTCATGGCGCCCGGTTCGGGATGGCGCGCATCGAAGAACACCAGCACGAGGTCCGACAAGTCGATGATATGGTCGGTAATCAACAGCGTGGAAGTGCGCTGCTGATCGGCATCGAAGCCGGGGGAATCGATGAAAATCTTGCCACGCAAGGGATCGGCTTTACAGGTCTTCAACTGCAGATAGGAGTCTACGCCCCGCCCCTCGCCATCGGCCACCTTTTCGATATCGCGGCTGATCTGGTAGAAGGGAAAACGTGGGTCGCCGTCGAGCGCGAGACCGGGCAGGGCGGTGGCTGCATCCCCGGCGCCGTAGCAGATTACCGTAAACTTGTCGTCCACCGCCTGGTTGCCGGAGCGCTGCAGGTGCTGCCCTACGTATTGATTCAGGAACGTGGACTTGCCCGCCGAGAACGTGCCCAGGACCGAAATCACTGGCCACCAGGATACCTGCTTGGCAAGGGATTGGTCGGCGTGCATCAAGCCGAGCTTGCGAGCTATCTGATCGAGTTTCTGGAAACTCACCACGGTAGAGGCGAGCACCGGATTCTCCTGCTTCAGATGCTCCTTCAGTCGTTTTATACGTTTTTGGGTGGTCGTTTCTGCCATATTGGCTCTGACTTAAGTCCGTTGACTCTAATCAATATAGAAGCATACTCAGATTGTGTCCAAGTTTGGGCACTGAAAGATACCGAGGTCAGCTAATAGAACAATATAGCCATTTGAGCCAAGCATGATCGGGTGCAGTTTGTTTCATCAAAGATACCTAGTCACAATAGGTTAGTGCTCGACTAAGATACGTTCCAGGGCATCGATCTCACTGTTAAGCAACTCAGCTGCACCACCCAGCTGCTTCATCATATCGCCAGTGATTTGCTCTTGGTGCAATTGTGCTGCGGTTGCATCGAAGATGGCGGCAATCATTTTGTGACGCTTCTCCATAGCCTCCCTAATCTGAGAAGGTGTCACATCATCACGTATCTGCAGGGGGGAGCTGTCAATTTTCCTTAAATCAATCATTGGCTTATCCCCGAGGATATACATCTATCAGACTTGCTTGTTATCGCGTTAATCGCCAGAGTCCTGGCCTTCAGGTTATAGACTCTGCCGTTGGCATATATTACAGCATGCACCAGATAATCTAATATAGCTCATCTGTCGGAAAGTAGGCGAAGCGGTCACTGTATTTCATGTAATCTGACGCTGGTAGTCAGTTCAAGTCGAACTCCGGCAGCTTATCCAGCCAGCAATAGACCCACCATCACGCCCAGTAAGAAGAATCCCATGGTAGTGCATCCCATACAACCCCACAGCAAACTTTGTATTGCTGCACGCTTAAAGGATTCAAATACTTCCCCATGTTTTTGTAACTCTCGCACGTCCATGAGCGCAGAATACCGGAATTAAAGGTCGCCACCTCTCACGATTGGTAGAATCGTGAACTGGTTCCGTATTTTGTATTGGCATTGTGAGGAATTCGTCTAATGACTGCTAACACCACGGACGTTTTCAGGGCGCGAGTATAGCTTGATGAGAGGCGGCTTCACGCCCTGAGATGTTTAGTCAAGCTATTTCGAGCATAGCCTGCCTCTTGAGTAGTGGTGATCCACTGCGCTCCAATGCTTTCAGGTACCGGGATTCGTCATATTCCACGCCGGTCTGCCAGCAGCGGTAAACAATACGTATCCATTTGAAAGCCAGGGCCCTGACGGCGGCCTGGTAGGTGCAGCCTTTCTCGCGTTGCTGTTGATAGTATTCGCCCGCCCAGTAAGATTTGTTGATCGTCTGTGCGGCCCATTCAACGAAGGTCTGACGCAAAAATGTTGGACACTGTAATCGCCAGTGCACCCAATGCTTTTGCCCACTACGCTCTGTCACCGGCGCAATCCCTGAATACTTCTGGACGTCCGCTGCACTCTTGAATCGATCCCGTTGCTCGCCAAACGCGACCAGTAACCT